>Ga0214542_1005912_pt1 | contig 22864 bp, 10 predicted proteins | sample CNSS1metaG_FD_160096 | JGI IMG/M metagenome (GOLD analysis project Ga0214542, IMG submission 160096) | Root nodule microbial communities from cowpea collected in UCLA plant growth center, Los Angeles, California, USA - CNSS1 | ecosystem: Host-associated > Plants > Roots > Nodule | place: USA...
CCCAATTTTTGTAAAAATTAGCAATTTTGTCCCCCTTCAAATTGAAACAAAATTTAATTTTATATAAATGTTATACAAATATTTTTATTAAATTTGATATTTGTATTCAAATTGATATTTTTATTATGTATTTTTAACATAGCTAAGTTTAGTTAAAATTATGTTTCACATTCAACTTTACTTAAAATTGTTTTAAAATTTTAAATTTAAATGTGTTTTATTGTTTTAGTTAAAATTATGAATTTTTTTTCTATTAACATTATTTTCTATTAACAACTTTTAAACCATTTTAAATAAAGTTCAATATAAAATATTAATTAAATGAACTTAATTTGGTTAAAAATATTTACTTGAAATATCAATTTTGATGAAAATATTTGTGTACATTTATATAGAAATTAAATTGGATTTCAATTTGGAGAGGGACAAAATTGCAAATTTTTACACAAATTGTGACTAAATTGAGACAAATTAAAATAAAGGGACCAAATTGTGACTAAGAAAATGACACGTGGCGTAATACTGACACGTGTTACTGTCACTGCCACGTGGCATGATGACAGCTTGACACATGGCAATTTTTTTTAATCTTTTTAAAAAAATTCAAAAAAAAAAATTCAAAATAAAAATAAATTCAAAAAAAAAATTCAAAAAATCGAGGAACTGACACGTGACACTCCCTCTAACGGCGTCAACGTTGACTTAACGGCAAGGGCAAACGTCAAACGTTTCAACAAAAAAAGGGACCATTTTGAGACTTTTAAAAATTTGAGTACCATTTTGAGATTTTGACTCCAAAATGGGGACCATAGGCATAATTAAACCAAAATATAAAAATATGTTTCCAAAAGTTCATTTAAAAATGTACAAAGCCGAAAAAAAAGTTTTAGGTGTTAAAATACTTTCTTTACATTCTATATTATTCTTTCTAGAACACATTCTATTTTCTTAACGTTTCACACAATAATTTTCAGAGCATAAAAATAAAAAGGATACTCCAAAATGTAAAGAGAATATTTTAAAAAGTACGTATAAAAATACCCTTATATCTTTTCACATTTGAGAAAGTACGTACTTTCCGACCATGAAATAAAAAAATGTCATCTTAAATTCAAGAACTAAAAGCGTAGTGCGGTTAGCAAAGGATGGGAGTCTAAATAGAAATACTCGAATTCAGCCCCTATTTTCAGCACCAGTTTCAGTTCATAGGCCCAGTTTCTCTCCTTCTCCTACATATCACAACACTTGGTACATAAGTTGTTTGAATACAAGAAAATTGTGCTTTCACTCTTAAATAGTAAATACTTATAATGTCATTCAGTTTTTGTTTTTTTTTTGTATAAAAATAAAATAATTCACACTTTTACCATTATCTTTATGTCTTACTATTTTTTTATTTTACTTTAAAAAATGCGTATTTTAAAAATACACTCTAAAATTTCAGAGAATAATGATCTATAATCTTTTCCAATATTCTCTCTCTACCTCTTTTTCACCTAATAAATATTAAATACACATAAAACGTTCAACAAGATTCGTTCTGAGAAAAATAAATACGAAGTTGAAACCCCTAAACAACATCAAAAAGGTCATATATAGAATTGCGAATATAGAGTTATAGCCCCCAACGGATTCTACACTACAAAACTATACAAAACCTAGTCCTGTGATTTTACCACACCTACATCTATAGAGAAACATTAAAGTGTCACTCAAATACCTTCAATTTTCACAAATTTAATTAATGCAAATCTCATTTCTCAAACAGAAAGATGCATAATAAAATATCAGAATAAAAAAACAAAGAAATCATATCACTTTATACACATCATCACTTTGGTACTTTTCTTTCTTAACTATGACTGTTTCATATCAGTGTCATCATAGTAACAGTTTTTGTGATTTTCATCATCTCCATTTCTGTAATCTTTTTTCTTAAGTGCTCCCTACACCATTCTTGAGCCAATCCACCACCTCTTTCATGTTAGGCCTCTTATCTGCACTATTATCAGTGCATCTAAGAGCTATTGTGATCACATTTTTCAACTGCTGCAAATCAAATTTCCCCTTCAATTTTGGATCTGCAATATTGCTGAAGAGACCTTTGTTCACAAATGGTGTGGCCCATTGAACAATGTCCCTTTTCACTCCTCCAGGAAATTTCTCAATGGGTTTCTTGGCACTCACAATCTCCAACAGTAAAATTCCAAAGCTGTAAACATCACAACTCTCAGAAACTTTTCCCCACATGGCATATTCTGGTGCCAAATATCCCAGTGTGCCTTTAACCTTTGTGGTCAAATGAGTCACTCCATCTGGTACAAGCTTTGCAAAACCAAAATCAGCAACCTTGGCTTGGAATTCAGAGTCCAGAAGAACATTACTCGCTTTTATATCTCTGTGTATGATGTGAGGAGTTGACTCATGGTGCAAATACCTTATCCACAAACATCAATTTGTGAATTCAGTGTGATTGCAGTTTAAAACCATGCAAGAAAAATATGCAGAAGCAAAACTTACAATAAACCTTCAGCAGCTCCAATTGCTATGCTCATTCTTCTTGTCCAATCTAACTGACATTCCTTTGCAAGTGGACCATGCAAATGTGTGAGCAAGCTATGATTTGGCATGTAATCATACACAATCAATCTTTCATCTCCACCTGCATGAAATCCCCTCAACCCCAACAAATTCTTATGCCTCACTCTTCCTAATACTTCCACTTCCACTGCAAACTCCATTTCTGCTTTAGCACTCATTGTCTTCAATCGCTTCACTGCAATCTGCACATTTTAAAATCTATTCAGATCCTCATATTTTATGCAGTATATATATAGATCAGTGACATGCAACAGAAAAAATGCCATGCTTAAACTTTATATAGAATCAAAGAAAAGTTCAAATATTTTGCCTGAACGCCTTTACTTGTTCGACCAAAATAAACACTTCCAAATCCACCCTCTCCGATCTTATTATCTTGATGAAAATTGTTTGTGGCTCTGAGCAACTCCTTCAAGGTGTACGTTTCCCATGGATAATCCCTATGGTTCTTGTTCCTAGCAATAACAAAAAGAAAAAAAGAAACAGCTGAAAAACTAAAATTATGATAATTCACGCATGAAAATTAAGCAGATATAAATAAAAACCATACTGATATTTGCTTTGGCCTTCATCTGAGAGGAAACAGCAGTATTGCTTCAAGTTCATTGTTTGAAGGAAGAATCTTTAGAATCTTAGTTCAGTTTGACAGAAGAGAAAGTTGGAAGGGTTTGAAGGGGTTGAAGTTAAAAACAAAATGAAAGAAAGGCTCAACTCAAACCCTGCAAGAAAGAAGCATAAGAATGTGAACCGGCAAATGCAAAGAAGACAGAAGATGTTTATGGTATCGACAAGGGACTACCTTGGAAGTCAAGGACTCTTAAGGTTAATATAAACAAATTCTGTGTATATTTTATGCATTAAGTTCTGGCCTATGCCTTTGTCTTCTAGCCTTCGTTAAGCTTCCTTTTTCATTGGAATTGTCACACATTTTATATTACTTTTGGGATAAACAACTCAACACTAATTAATGTGAGCTTAATTATCACAACAATGTTACTTCTTGTATAGAAAAATTGATGGTCCTGTTAGAGCTTGATTTGGATAATTTTACACCAATGGAAAGTGATGCTGTCACTGCCATCCCAACTTTTTATCAACGGCGCAAATTTGGCAATGGAAGAAGATTCCATGTTTGGTGTAAACTAAGAAGATTTTTAATTCTGTAAATTTTTTGGTTTCTTTCAGTTCGCAAAATGTCTCGATCAAGCACAGTATTAGCTCTTACCCTTTCACATTATGGAATTGAAAAAGATACTCTTAAAATGGAAGTTTAAACCTCTCACAAGATCAATTTCAAAACAAAGATTATTTTTACTTTTATATTGTAAATTATCAACACCCATTTTTTTGTTTTTTTTGATAAAGGGCCTTTACGTGTTATTATGGTGTTGAAATTCCAGAAAGGTGTCTTCAGAGTAATTTTCCGAGAAAGGTTAAAGTATACAAAAATCTACTCAGAATGATATGCACTTTTAATTATATATTATAATTTTGCCACCCCATATTAATATTTGAGAAAATAAGTGACGTGACAGACATTTTCCAATAACAAAGCCACCAACCAAAGTAATCATGATTATTAATAAAAGGAAGAAATATGGTATGAGAGATTTTGACACTCCTTTTCTGATACATGGATTCAAAGAACTCCGCCTGAACACAATAAGTTTAATCACATTTAAACATATATTATCAAATGTTTTAAATAAGGAAAAGAAATATATTTTATCTCTCGTTATGTTGTTGTATAAGTGGTGTTTGTTGATTTGTAATTATAATTTATCATTTTAAGAAACAACAATAAAGTTATTTTGAATGTAGATGTCATTGACAATTAATTATGGTTTTCATAAAAGATAATATTATGGTGCGATTTTGCTCCTTGCACAACTCACTCCCTAACTATATTAAGTAAGTAATAAATTAGTAATAAATTCAATGTTATGAATTTTCTTTGTTGTATAAGTGTATCCTAAAACATTCTTTTTGTCATAGTTCAATTGTTGAACATAGCATGTTGTTAGGAAAATCAATTGCTAAGGCAAAATGGTGCTCCTTCTCCAGGTTTGGTATTTTGATCTACAATATTAGAATTGTTTGATTCCTTTACTTTCTCAACTATTTATAATTGTGCGTTCATGTCGTAGTGTAATAAACAAATCGGTTTATATGAGTATGGTTACTATGTAATAGAATGGATGTCAGCTCTTGTTCGTGTTTGTATTACAAGTAATTGGGAAATAGTAATAATTATATTGAATCAAATACTTATAAGCAACTTTGTCTTTTTATATACTAATTGAAATTATTGTCCTGTGTGCAAAAATTCAAGATTCTTACATCAATGCCTGACAAGTTCATTAAGTATTTATGGATGGCATGTGCAAAATACATTATACAAATGTACGACAATATTTAGTACATTTGTTTGTTGTAAGGATAACATCTTAGTACATTTAGTTCATTAAGTATTATGGCTTATTTTGATTTGATAAATATAATGTTTGGTTCTTCACTTGTTATTCGGTATTCTATGCAGGTTTAATAATTAGGAAAAAAAAAAGTAATGTATTTAAAAAAAATGCATACTTTATACCTTGGTTAAGACTAAAATTGAAGCGTAAAAGAGATATTTAGTCTTAATTATGACCAAAATCGAGACTTAATACTAGGTGTGAATAAATAAAATTTAAGTTTTAAGGGTACATCAATTATGACCAGAGTCGAGGTCAAATTAAAACTTAATGATATTTGACACTAATTTTAATCATAACCAAGATCAAATATCCTTTCTGATTTAAAATTTTATTTAATTTTAAAAGTATTAAGCTTTAGTCATTAGTATAATCAAAACATAATGTCAAACTTTATCTTAATAGCCCAAGCCAAAAGTACTTTTGTTTTTTTTTTATTTAGTCGATATGTGTCTTGGTTTTGAAATTGAAACTCAATGTCAAAAGTAACTGTGATAAAAACCCTTACCATACCGATAAGGCGTAAACAAAATAGTAATATTTTTGGTTCAATTTTTTTATATAACATATAAGACATGGCCAACTTATTAACCCATCTACATTATGAAAGTCCGAGACATGTTGAATATATATGATTAATTGTGAAAACAGTGGCTTTCGGTTCCTACGAAAGCCAAAGTAAATTAGGGTCACAAGTAAAAGTCAACCACTGTCTAGAGAAGAGATACTCCTAATGAAAGGTTTATTTTATAACTTTAATTATCAAATTTAACATCTTTAAAAAATGATCAATAATATTATATAGAGAGATAGATAACACAAAGCTTTATTAAAAATATTCTTTCTTCTACCCATTCCAGTCCCTTCATCCGTTTATCTGATAGCTATAACAGTCACAAAATTTAGTTGCTCCAAATTCAATTTCCCCTTTTTATTATTGAAGACACGTTCTTGAGAACTCAAGTATAAGTGTAAGTATCACATTCATAAAAATGTGAAAATTAAATACTATATAAGGATCAAGATCTATAAATTTATTATTTTAAATTTTGGGTTAAGAGTGATGTTAATTCTTTATATGTGTTGAACTTATGCTCATGAGTATTGAATATTTCCGGTGATCATCTCCGGAAAGATCCATCACATGTTAACCCTTTAAAGGGTCCTATTATCCCAATTGGTTTCTGGTCGCCAAAAATCTACAAGAACAATATAAAAAAAAAAAATCATGCTGACGTTGAAGACGTGCAAGGTGGAGTCCGTTTACCAATGGCAGAATCAACTATGAAGTTTTATAAATACAGCTATTGGGTTTCAATAAAGGGAAAGGCCAAGAGAAGAACTCACGATAAAAGAAATATTATGGCCTCTTCTCAACTTAAATATGCAATAAGAACAAATGCTTTATAATTCCAAATTTTATTAGCCCACATTTAGCACTTAGTTTTAAATTTAATTAAACTCTTTCACCTGCTTCAAGAAAGTTCATGTGAAAATTTGTTTTATTTGGTTAATGTGTGATTAGCTAATACATAGAGCTGTCAAAATAGGTTGAAATCCGCGAGCCAACCCAACTCATTATATTACAGGTTTGGGTCGGGTTGAGTTAAAATTTTTTTACAAATTTCAATACGGGTTGATTTTTTACCCGACTCACCCGAGTTGAATCCGTGGTGAGCCGGGTTGGGTCACCAACCTGCAAATAAAGGGTCACACAAGTATTTTTTGTTAAGTTAGACTTTGTATTTGGATCATGTTAGGTTATTTTTTTAGTCAACATATAGATAATTTGTATTTTTGTGATTTTGGTTTGTATTTGAATTGTATTAAAGTTTATTTAGATTTTAATTAGAATTATAATCTAGTTTTGACTCAAAAAAATAAAATAAAAAAATAATATTTTTTTAATTAAGTGAGCCCGTGAGCTAACCCGTTTAATCCACCAAACCACGGTGGGCCGGGTCAAGTTGAAATTTTTTTGGCTCACTAATTAATGAACCGAATTGAGTTGACTTACTAAGTGATTAATCCGTGATTAATCAGACCAGATTGGATTGACTTACTGATTAGTAATGTTTTTTAGTCTTTTAAGATGAAAAGGAAAAAAAAGGAAAGTACAGAAAATTGTAATAAATACATATACGGGTGGTTTTGTAAATAATGGAACCGTTTTCGTTTTTTTTTTTCTTTTAAAAAAATATTTTTGTGTTATTTTATTTTTTATATATATATATATATATATATATATATATATATATATTCTTAAAAGAAGTTATGATTTTTTAAATATACAAAAAACGAAATATTTTGCCAACTTTTTTTTAAATACAACCTATAATTTTACCTGATTTAACTGAATATAAGTTGGATTGAATCATGTTGCTTGCATCACTTTGGGTTATCTTCAGCATTGTTGGGTCAATTTTACTTCTGCACTATTTGTTTATTGGTGTATGAACCAGAACTATTTTCCTTGTAGTGCAGTATCTCTTGGAGGCCCAAACGAAAAGCTATATTTTGTCCAAAGATAATGGGAGCTGATAAGTCAACAAGCCACCTTACTTAAAGCCCAATAATAATAATAAATAATAAAAATAATAATTTATATCCATATATAAAAATATAATTTTTTATCTAGACAAATTTTATTTTCATTTTATATTTTATAATATAATTATCAATTAATTTTCTAAAAAATATAATTACTAACTTATTTTTTAGGAATAACCACTATTTTAAAATATTTTATATAAAACTGTCACGATTTTTTTATTTCTTTATTATGTTTATAGTTTAACATTCAATTATTGCGTTTTTCTCTTATATATTAACTTAATCAAGTCATATATATTATTAACTTATAATACAGTATATATTTTTAAAAAATGTAGATATAATGATACAAATGAGAGGAAAACTGGAAAACCTTGAGATTTTTATATTACCAATGTTAAAAATTTAGCAAGTAACATAATTATTTTGTAAAACAAATCTCATAAAATATAATTTTTTTTATCAGTGATCGTTCTTCAAATAAATTGCTTTCTGATTGATTTAACCTTGACAGCTAAGAAATAGCTATGTCCTCTGGAAAAACAGTCAAAGTAATTGTCAATTACGTACACTCTTTCAATTTTGGGATAAACAATGCATACTTTAATCCTTCTATTAAGAAACTTATATTTTTTTTTTTTTAATTTTGTTTTGAAATTATTTTTTTAAAAAATATTTATAAATTTTGTTATAAAAAAAAATTGTAAAAATTGCTATAAATTATTTTGTAAAATATTTTATATAAAATATTTTTCGTAACAAATTTTATAAAAAATACTTACGAATTTTATAATTTTATAGAAAATAATTATTTACGAAAAAATTATTTACAAATTAAAATTTTTAGAAAAAATAACGAGAAAAAGTCTTTTCTTATAAATCTTTTTAACAAACTTAAAAAAAATTTTATATAATATGAGAAATTTTAGTAATTTTTTTAACAAATTTATAAAAAAATTACTATATATAATACGAGAATTTTTAATAATGTACGAGTAATTTGGTCACTAAAATCATGGCTAACCATTTTTAACCTACCATTCTTCACCAAAACATGGGAATCTTTACTGAGTCTTTTATTACATTACATCCACCATCCATATAACAGTTTTCACTCATTAAGTACTGTATTCAAGTCATAAAGCACATTGCTTTTGTATTTCCACCTTGCATGAACACCATCATATTAAAGAATATACATTATTTACGATATTTATCTCTATATAATACTAAAATTAGCTTTTAACAATGCTTATCAACGTTCATATCTGCATATATATACATATATTAAAGTAATGAGGTTTCAAGAAGATTCGAATTGATAGAAGTGTATTCTTTGGACTTTGTTTATTTTGGTATATATCCCCACCTACATCATATTTATGAACAGTTTCTCTTCCATGATGTTGAATTAAACACAATCAATGAAGATCTACGTGGAGGTTGGAACAACATTGATCCTGGCCTAAGACACTGTTCCATTAATATGGTAGTGGACCTGTAGGGACTACCTACCTGCTTCTGATTCACTTTCACGATTTGTGGACCAAATTTATTTATTTCACTATGTTTTCGCCATACCAGCAACACTGCACAACAAAATCTGATACGCCCATACTAATTAATAACACAATTATGTACTTAAGGTTGTTTTTTAGTGCAACATGGAGAAAACTATAACTTTTGTCAGGCTTTTTTAATACAATGAATTGAAGGAGGATATCGAATACTGATTGAGTGAAGTTCATGCAAAATAATTTTACTTTTGGACCGCATGAAGGTAGTTCAATATTATGGAGGAAATTAGAAATTATAAAGACGTATAAGGTTGATTATGTTTGTGTGCTTTAGGTAGATTTTGGATCATACTTTATGACATGAGTTCATAATAATGCATTTAAAGCAGTGCAGCGAAGATTAGCTTAGTTGTCAAATCTTCGCTTATAATGATTCTGATTATAATTCCTGTGATTAATAAAATAATTGGATAATGCTGGGTTCATATCTGCTAAATATAGTTTGCTTTGATACCCGACCAAGTTTTTTGTCGCATAATGGACCAAGGATATACACGAACGCAATCACTTAAATGGAAATGGTTTTGAAACTAACTCTAAAATCAAATTATTATTCTCTTACTTTTTTCTTCTGCTTTCATATTCTCTTCTGAGTTTGAGAAATAGTTAAACTTTAAATATAAATATTCTTAAAGAATATTAAATATTAGTTAGTTCTATTAGATTCAACTCTTCCATGTTTACAAAACTTTGCCTGCTTCAAAGATCCTACAACTACTGGGTAAAAAAAAACCTAGCTATGTCATCAACATCTTGGTTGGACCATGCTTATAACTGTTAGTGAGGTGCAATAAAGAGAAAGTGAGGGACCAACATATTTATGGTTTAAATGATCATAAATAATGTACATACATAGGTTCTCTAAGCAAAAAGTATATTTATTGCAGAAGGCTAGATTGGCCTATCTTCAATTACAATTTATCAGTTCAATTAAATGTCAATTATTTTGCAATTTGTGAGCTGCATGAGTTTCTCAGAACAGTTTAAGTTTTGTTATATTTCAGCAATATACTTTTCCTCTTGTTTTTCCTTACTAATTAAGTACTATGAAGTTACCTGCGTCCGTATTCTTAAAATATTACTAGTAAACTTCAATAATACATTAATTTAATTTACTATCTATATACTTTGAAAACAATTTTTCTTTTCAGTATTATGTATGGCCCTTTAGTACATTGTGTTTTATGTACATTTATGACTCTGCATCTCAAGTCAAGGAATATTCTCATGATGCATCACTAATATTCATGTCTATTATCATTTGTAGAATTAAGGTATTTGTGTATAGAAATATAAATGAAGCTATCAATTCCATCGGAAAAATAGTGTACAATCTGGCATGCTCTCTTCTTTTCCGTTAAAGATCAAAGTGTTTTTTGTATGTCACCTGATAGAAAAAGATACTACGTAGAACTATATAATTGTTACAGAAGATGCTGCTGAGTAGAGAGAAACAAAATTTTGACATAAAATAAAGACTTTGCGCTGGATATGTAACAAAACTGAAACCAAATTTATATGTTGTCTAAACTATCACAGTCAAATAACTAATGTTGTTAGAAGTAGACCTTAAACCTAACTTAACCCCACTGGTTTGTAAGATAAGGTTTGCACCCCACTTATATAGTGTGAAATTGCCTTATCTCTAGTCGATGTGCAACTTAAACCTCACCTTATAAGTCAGTTTTGTCATGTTGAGTTAGGCTTAAAGTTCACTTCTAACATGATATCAGAGCCATGTTAGAGCCTATCCTAGCGAACTTTTGTTCCACCCGCTATCGGATTGTTAACGAACCAACCATTTCTAGACCCACGCACGAGATGTATATACCTCGACTTGAGAGGGTGTGTTGGAAGTCTCACATTGACTAGACATGTTAGAGCCTATCTTAGCGAACTTTTGTTCCACCCGCTATTGGGCTTTTAACGGATCAACCGTTTCTAGACTCACGCATGAGATTTATATACCTCGGCGTGAAGGTGCGTGTTGGAAGTCTCACATCGATTAAAGATAACACAATTTCGTAATATATAAGTGGGGTGCAAACCCCACCTTACAAGCTATTTTTGTGGAATTGAATAAGACTTAAAGTCCAGTTCTAACAAATGCAGTTATTATTGAAACTCCAGAAAAAGAAATGAATAGTGTTCTAATTAGTAATTGATTGCAGAAGAAAATATCAAGATTTTAAAATGGGACAATGATATTTTGACTATTAAATACTTTATATTGATATTTTAATTTTTTTTAATATATTTAAAATCTTTAAAATCAATGACAATCAAAATATTTTGAAGACATAACATAGAAATAACACATAGAAATCCAACAAAAATCCAAATTCATTAAGTAATGCTACCGCATATTTCAAGAAAATGATTTGGCTACTAAAAAATGACAATTATAAGAGTTAAATGCAGAAATGTGCATACAAAACATTGAACATCATTATCAACTCTTTCCATATTTGATAACTTCCATGGAAAAAGAGATCAATGTATCTCCTGGTTTGGTACATGACCTTCATGAAATTGAATAACTAGCTACACTTTGTACTGCACCAACAATTATGGCAGATAAAGTACAACTTAACAGGTCCACTACTGTACAAATCACTCAAGTTAATGGTATATGCAATAAGAAACATCCGAATAAATAATCTATTAATTTTTCCCAAGATATTAGCAATTTTCAGGTTCAGGCAAAGTCTCTTGCAAACCTGCAAATGGTTAAACGATTGTAACCATACTGCTATTATTTGAATATTCAGAAAACAAAACAAACAAAAAAACTTGTGTGAAGAACAAAAAACATTACCCTAGAATGTTGTGTAACTTCTGCTACTTACTTGAAGATGATGACAATGCCTCCACAAGCTTTATTTGCAGTTCAGAGTAATCAGTGTCAATCATATTAGAACAGTTGGGATCCTTCATATCAGTTTATACAAAACGAAACAATAATGATGAGTTTCAAAACTATTACCATAACGCTCAATGAAAAATAAATTGACACATGGTACCTCTGATTGTATGGTGTGTATGAATCTACCATCTCTTCTGATGGAAGTAGTGTTGACCACGTTAAGTCCTTCTTTATGCAGAATGTCCAATAATCTTGACATGGGAAACACACTTTTCCTGAAGCTATGACTGCAAATAATCTCAAGGCCACCAGGGAAAGGATGAACAAGAACCAAAGGTGGAAGATGAGTTGCACAAGAGCTTTCATTCTCAGGAACAATGCTACTCAAATTAGACACCTTCAACAACGCATCCCTCTTTTCTTGCAATTGCTTTACCTTATCTTGAAGGTGGTTGATGTAATTCATAGCTTCATGAACATGATCTGAGGTTGAACGTTTTCCCTAGTAGTGTGTTTCAAATTTCAATTACTCTTAAATCACAACCAACCAGAAAGAAAATTAAAGAAACAAACAGTTTCAAAGACAAGTGGTTTTGTTTGTCCGAGGAAGATGCTTACCTTAACATATTCTAAAGGCAGAAGCGATCTGAGGTTGTTGCAGAGTTTCCCCATCTCTTGCCTTCTTTGTCTTTCAGTTTCCTTATGCATCCACTTCTTGTCTTCATCCATTGCAAGCTTAATCTTCTTTCTCATTTGACGACATGTATCAATGTTGCATCAGAGGACCATACAAGATCTGATGATGTTGATACACGGTTAAGTAAGGTGGAGAGAGAATAACGAGGAAATTGAAAATGAAAAGACGAAACTATTGATGAGTTGGAGTGGAGAGGTTCATGATTGTGTGTGGTAGCTTTTTGTTGGTGTGGCGAAGATACCAAAACAAGAAAATCAAGTGTAGTTGGTTGTTAGGGTTTGAGACTACTTTCCATTTTCCTGATATGCTAGGATTCAGAAATCCTTCTCACATAAGATTAGAATCCATCCATATCAGTACTCCTTTTTCTTTTGTGGGACACAGTGTTTCTTCTCTTTTTGAATGTGAACAATCATCAACTATGTGTTATTTTACTTTCCTTATTTAAGATTGAAGGTACAATTTTTTTGGTAGGTAGGTTAAGTTAAGCTTTAAAAAGAGGGATACATTTTTTTTTTTTGGTCAAAAAAGAGTAGTTGAAACTTGATATTATTATGAAGTTTTAAATCAGATTAACACATATTTATGTTAATATATATAACTTTTAACTATTTCCCCCCTTTTTCTCATTATAATATTATTATTATTGTGCTTCTGATTTACTGAAGTGACCAAAGCTCTTGATTTTTTTGTTATAGAACAGACAATAGGGAGCATTTAATTAGACATCTCTCAGAATATTAAATATGTTCACTATTTTTTTCCTATCACGTTATATTATATTGTGATTTTGATATTTGAAAAATTTTTTGTTAACAAACTTTGATAAAAAGTTTATCAAACATTTCTCTACTTTTTTCGAATCATAATAAATTATTTAAAAAAAAATATCGATTTAATTAATCTAATTGATGGGTGACATATAGATTTGTCAAAAAAAATCTTTTTCCTTATATTATTTATCGTGCATAGTTGACTGCTCATTAATATTTCAGGTTAAATCGTCAACTTATTGTTTAGTTATATATTCTTACAGAAAACCACAAAAGTCTTGGTTTTATCATAATTATGATCCTAGATTTTTTTGCAAAGACCAAAAAATTTAATAAGTATCAAATTTTCAGAAATCGTTGTAGTTCTAATTTTATAAGGGCAAGAAGAGAGTAATAGCTTATAAAATAATGTTTGGTAGAAGTAGTTTTAAAAGAACTAAATTTGTTTGGATAAAAATAATAGTTTTATGAGAAAAGGAGTATACACGAAAGTAAAAGATAAAAAAGTTGTTGAAAAATAATACACAAAAAGTCAGATTTATAGAAACAACTTCTTTTTAAGATTTTTTTTAAATCTCAACTATTATGTTGGACAAGCATGCATGTCCCCAAAAATTTAAAGACTAATAGATTTTCAAACTAACAATTCTTTCACTTAACACATGTAGATGTTTTCTTCTTTTATCGGCAAATAATTAAATTAAATTAATAATGGAACATTTGAGGGGTGTTTTAACCCATTTACAAAAAGATGAGAGAAAGATGCTAAAAAGATGAGAGAAAGATGCAATGCATCTCCAAAACCTGTCAAAACAACGATAAAACTTTTATGTACAAAAGCTAAGACTTCCCTAGACATTGAGCATAAAATATATATCATAGGGGCCTTCGAACAACATCTAAGCAACATTTTTGGAAAGGAAATAGAGCTTGAGTAAGCACCAACAACATACTATGCTACTACAATAATCTGACAGAACACATAGATGCTTATGAGGCTGAAAAGTTTATTTGGTGGGGAAGAAACATAGATATGACAAAACTCAATTTGTGGAGGACCCATAATGAAACTTTTGAGAAGCAAATTAAGGAGCAGAATATAAATATTATTAAATCATTTATAGATTAATGGTTAATTTTAGAAAACTAAGAGGGGAAAAAAATGCAAATTTGACCTAGTTGGTGGAAGTAGTTGAATGGCTCAATTGTGTTGTGGAAGCAATAGAATTCAAGTATGTCTAGGAATTTTGATGAGTGCACATGCAAAATGTATATCATGATGGAGACCAAATGATGGAAACTTTAATCTAGATTGAATTCGTAAGACAATACACATGATTTGGTGGAACAATATAGTTTTCTTCAATGTTGTTATTCCATCATACCATTATTTGCCATCAGTGTACAGAACTCCAACAAAGACTTTGACCTTATGGAAGATAGAGAGTATATCCAACAAAGACATTGTTCTCCAACAAAGATTTTGACCTTATGGAAGATAGAGAATATATCCAACAAATATTCTTCAACACGAACATTTAATAGTAAAAGGAAAATAAATTATGGAAGAATGCATGGATATCAACTATATAAAACATGAATTTATAGAAATAAAATTGTCTTTAAACAAGGTAAAGCAGATGCAGAAGAAAATTTTACTTTGACATAATTATACTTGAATCATTACTAAAAAAAATTCATATTTCTTGTCAATTTTGTTTTAAAAATTTTTTCGTAAATACTTACAAATTTTGTTGAGCAAAAAAAATTGCAAGAAATTGCTACCAATTTTTTTGCAAAATATTTTGTATAAAATACTTTTTGCAACAAATTTTGTAGGAAATACTTGCAAATTTTATAATTTGGTAGGAAATGATTACTCACGAAGGAATTATTTGCCAATTAAAATTCTTAAACAAAATAGTAGAAATAAGTCTTTTCTTGGAAAAGTTTTTATCAAATTTGCAAGAAAAATCCTATGTAATATGAGAATTTCTAGTAGTGGGTATAGTAACAAAATTTCAAATGTTAATTTTTAGCTACTTCAGGTGTGAATTATTAAGAAATGAATTTTAGTTTAATTCAATCCCACAAAATCAATTTATAATAAAATGAGATTTGAAATTACTTTTATATATATATATATATATATATATATATATTATAAAATTATCTTATTTCTAAACAATGTAAAATTTCGAAAAAAAATAATGTTAATGACCTCTTTAAAACTTATTCGTGACTATATATAAATGATTATGAAGAAGAAAATTACATGTTATCTAGGAGTGTAGTAGGTTGCACCACCCACCACAAAATCATTTGTGTTCACCTATTTTGTACCTTGTAATTAACTTTGATTAAGAACATTTTTAAATTTAAATTATTTGAACATTTTAAATTGTATTTTTTTAATTAAACGTATTCTATACAAATAATTTTGAAAATATTTCATTTTGTTGATGCGTTTTCTTTAGTATTCAAAATTGACAATATATTTAAATTAAAATTCATGTTTGAATAAAATAATTGTAAAAATATAACTTTATTTGTTTGATTTGAACTATTTTATATTCCAAGATTCATTTCCAAGTACACATCTTCTTCTCTTGGATCAGTCTTGACGTTTCATGGTTAGAAATGATTAAAAGGTTTCAGATCCAAAATTTAACCATTTCTGTGTTGTGTGTGAACAGCTAGCTGAAAATGACTATATTATTTCTTATGCAAAACGTGGGTTTTCTTTCACTGTTACCTTAACGGCTGCATTTATATAATAAAAGATATATCTTATCAAACGCCATTGCTGTAAAGCATCTTTGTGTGAAAGAGACAAATATTACAGAGAATTATTGATACCAGGAACTCATAATCATTCATTTCCACTTCTTCTTTTTTTTTTTACTGAATTCGTGTGTTTTCTGTGTACTAAACATTAATATTTTACAATTATGAGAATATCATTAGAGAACCATTTTCAAGTCACTAAAAGACAAACTCTTCAATGGACCCATTTTTGTCTTCATAAAATTTGGGAACTCAAATTAAAATTTACTTATAGTAAGCAACAAAGGACGTTGAACACTGTTAAAGGGGACACCAATAATTTCTCCCTTGCTTTTTAAAAGCCGCTTTTTTTAATCTATATATTCATAAATTTAAATTAATCTCTTTTTCTTTCTAATTTTTTATTTCAATTTAATTTTAAACTTTAATAAATTAAAATAATACATTTTTAATACATATTTATTTTCTACAATCTATTAAAATAAAATTCGAATTTTTATTATAAAATTACACGCTCATATATACTTTTATCTTTCATTATACATAATTACTCATAAAATTAGATATACATACATAATATATATATATATATATACATAATATATATATATATATATATATATATATATATATATATATATATATATATATATATATACACACGATTGAGTATTACTTATTATTACATGATTATTTTTATATTTTTCAATTTAGATCTTTTTATTAAAATTTTGTCGTTAAATAGTTACTTTGCATCATTATCGATTGTTTACCCGTATTTATATGTAAAAAAAATACTTAATTAAATTTTAAATTTCTCATAAATTTAAGTATTTTTAATTTTTTGTATTAAAAAAGTTTACTCTATGAAATATTAACATTTTTAGTACAAAATAAATTTATTATAAATCTTTATCTATTGTAAATTTTACTACTTTATAAAAAAAAAGATTATTCTTATGAGAGGCTTAACATTTAATTAAATCTAAATTGAATAAATAAAATGATAAATAATACACCAAAATTTTATCATAAGTAGGGTGCAAAACGGGTCAATCATTTTCATTTTGGCCCTCTTTACCTTTAGCTCACCAAACATGAGCAGAGCCAGACTCACCTGCAATCAAAATACAAGGCAGAAATGGTAACCCGTCCTACCACAATGTGAGCTAGTGTGCACATTTGGATTCTTTGCTGTGTTCTGTACTAGTTCTTTGCTGTATTTTTAAAATACATTTATGGACATTTATTTTGATGATTTAAAATATGTTAAAAAGTTTTTTAAAGTATCAACATCACTATATTTTGAAGCCACAGTTGAGGATAACACCAACTAACCAATAGATACCTAGTGTGCTGACCCACAATTTTTTTTTTTAATTTTTAATTTAAAAATTTGTTTATATATATATATATATATATATATATATATATAAAAGTAAATATATGTTTTTGATTTCTTAACTTTCAATCAATATTAAAATTAGTCCATCTTTGAAGTTTGACCAATTTAGTTCCTCAACTTTAAAAATGTGTGAATTTAGTCATTTTAATCCTAGATATTTAAGTTTAGTTGATATTTCATACGTGGTTCAAGTTGAAACGTTAAATAAATTTAACTAAATTTGGTTGTTTCATACGTGGTTCAAGTTGAAACGTTAAATAAACTTAACTAAATTTGGTTAAAATGACTAAATTCACACATGTCTAAAGTTGAGGGCTAAATTAGGTCAAAATTTCTTAGATTGACTATGTTCAATTTGGAGTGAAATTAAAGGGACCAAAAATATATTTAATCCAAATAAATAATAAAAAATATTTTTAATCATACAAATATTTTCTAAGCTTTAATGGATTAATTAATGATTTTAATTGGATAAATTAAATTAATTATTATATTTGCATGTTAAATATTATAACTAATAATTGAAACTTAATTTGTAAGCGTTAATAATTTTAATTACAATATTATTACATATTTACATATTTTAAATTGCTTTTATTTTAATTGTTAAGTTAAAAGAAAATAAGCTAACAGACCGAGACAAATTGAACTAAAATAAGTTAACGGGTTGCAAATTTTAATCCAATCTTTTTTGTTTTGACCGAATAACGAGTTAGTCCTATGACCATGACTCATTTTGCCTCTTCTAATTATATAATTTTTTTCTTTCTCTCTCTTTATATATTAAAATTAAAGAACAATTTTTAAATATTAAAATTGGTCTTTTATTATTATTATTATTATTATTATTATTATTATTATTATTATTATTATTATTATTTACCTCACTTACAACCTTCCACTCATGATAATTATATATCTTGGGTTCCAATAGAATTATGTTTCCTCTTTTGGTAGATAATTTATATGTATTATTATAAATAGTTAGGAAGTTTCGCCACTGTCTTCATCATAAAATGGATTCTAAATAAAAAGAATTGTTAGAAGAAATTTGAAGTACAATTGTAATATATGCCGTACATTTTCGGATGCTCAACAACTCGCTACTTTAAAATATAGTATAAAATATGATGACACTGCACAATGTAAATGTGCTTAATTAACTTCTCCAATAATTACACAGATTCCTTCTTAATTTCTTACATTAATTTGTTTTTCACACGCAATAGATAAATACTTATAATTTGTATCATTGTCAAAGCTCATTTTTGGTACAATAGCACTGTCATGCTCTACATACAGAAATTCATCATGTTGGTTTTCATGAAAGACACAGAGAACAAAACAAATACAATAAATAAGAACATATAAACGAGTAGGTTTCTCCAATATAACCTTGTGGTCCCTTCAAAAGCATGCATTACAAACATGGGAATAAACTATAAATAATAAATGTTTTCCCTCTTATTTTTTGTTTTCTTGGCACTTAGGAACACATAAGGTTTCAAGATGCTCAAGTGGAGTAATTAAAAAAGATAATGTATCACATCGCAACCATATTGTAAAGAACAACTATAGCTGTTCGAATTTGCTTCGGTTGTCTGTTCTGTGGGGAAAGAAACTTTAATAATGAATAAAAGTTGAATTAATAATATAGAAAGTTTTGAGAAAAGGTTATATCACTCTTTCCATATAATAAAACTAGGGGAAAGCAATAACTTAGGTCATGAACCAATGACTAAAAGGATTACCCTAATTTTTGGTTTAAAGGGACACCCAAAATCTACTTAATGCGTGTAAACATATACTACATCAATTATATTTCCATTTACATCATTGTCACTATTATCTTCATTTTTTTAACTATTTGTTAATGTAATCTTTTTTTTGGCTAAATATATTTTTAGTTATGTAATTTTCATTGAATATTAGAATTAATCTCTCTTCAAATTTTTTATTCAATTTAGTCCTTCAATTTTTGAAATACATGAATTTAATTTTTTTTAACTAAATTTTGTTATGTCTATTTGATGTTTTAAACACTTTTATTAGTTAACATTGAAGCGGAAATTTGTTAAACGATATAAATAATTTAAATACTATCATAAAACACATATTTTAAACATCAAATAAACTTAATAAAATTTAATTAAAATGACTAAATCTAAATATTTAAAAGTTTGGAGACTAAATTTGATTAAAGTTTCGAATAAAAACTAATTTTAATTTTTACTACAAGTGAAGGAATATATATATATATATATATATATATATATATATATATATATATATATATATATATAACTTTTTTTAATTAGAAGTGTTTTAAAATAAATGGATTAATACAATGAACATTAAAAGTTAGGTCTAAAATAAATAAAAAAACCACACTAAATAATAATATTTATTTTCTACTCAACTCACATCACTTTATTTCTATCTTTAGTTTTTTGTTCTTCCTATTGTTCTTCTTCTTTATCATCTTAGTTGATTCCAAAAAGAGGGTGATTCCTTATTTAATTTGGTTGAGGTCATGTGATTGAGACACTGAAACACACAATCTTCTGCACAACCATTTTCCATATATATTTTTTTCTCATGGTTTTCACAGGGAAAGGGCAGTATAGGGATTCCAATGGCAGTGCCAATAATATATTGAGTTTGAAGAAGTCTGTCCCATTAAGCAAAACATCAACAAAACGTTTGCATTACTTGCAAATTAATTGTTTAATGGGACCTTCACTTTAATTATTTATTATTCAACATTATTATTTAATTGATGAGAGATTACAGGAGATTTGCTCTGCTTAAAAAAATATTCAAACGCCAGAGCTCAGAAAAAAAAAATTAATTTCTTGCTGCCATACATTAATTGATGCTACTAGGGTAGGATTCTAGGGTTTCCGGCTAACACATTCATCTTCACAATAACAATGCCCTTTAATTCTGTCTACTATATTCTTTAATTTTATATATATATAAACCAACAACAATTTTTTCCTTGAAAGTTTTGACCAAACTATAATTTACAGTAATTTCTTCTTCACAAGGTCACAGCATTTGGTTGTCTCTTCTTGAGTTCTTTATTTCTATTTTTTCTTTAGGTTTAATTAGTTCTTTTATCTTAATTTTGGTCGAAAATTTTAGGTAGGTTCTATTATTTATTTTTTTTCTTAATTAAGTTTTAATTTTTGAAAAATTATTTCAATTAGACGTTTCGATTAATATTATATCAACAGTACTAAAATCATATCACATAAAAGTTTATAATTTTTTTTATTTTTTATTTTTAAAAGTTTTTGTCTAGTTGAGAGACTGCCGATTCAAATATCATGAATCAATTTTGTATCAAATATTATTATATTATATTCGATTCGATTTCTATATTTTTTTAATCAAATTTAATTTTTTTTTTAAAGTTGAACTATCCCTATCCAAATTAAAAATATCTTTTCTTGTTATATGAAGGTTCTACTGATATTTTTATTCATTTAATTTTCTATCTTAATCATATCAGTGTTTTAATTTTTTAAGTTAAAATAAATTAATTAATATCTTTAATTAAATAAATTAAAATAATTACATGTTAAATTACTTTTATAATAATAATTATTCAAAAGATATTTTTATTGTTAATTTATTATATATTTTAATTCTTTTAATTATATAATAAATATAATTTTTTTAAATTATTTTCATTTTAAATTTTAAAATTTTAAAGATTAAGTATTTATAACAACTATATTATTTATTCGTATTTTTTATGAGATTAAAAATAATTTATTTAAATGAAGTCCAATAATATAAACAGAGTTAGTTAAAAATAATTTCATAAATACTTAATAAAATAATCAGTTTTAATAAAAATACCAATATAATATCTATACAAATAATAAATTTAGACCCACTTTATAAAAGGATAATGATCCAATAAAAGAATATAACAAAATTAAATAAGAAATAAATATAAAAACCGAATTGAGTTTAATAATGACAGATGGCGCTAAAGGTGTTAAGGGTAGACATTTATTTTTGAAATAAATATAAAAATTTAAAAATTTGAAAAAACTAACACATGATATATATTAGTGCGTTGAAATAGTAGTAACCAGAAGGGACTGATTCAATTAATTGCTTCTAAAAATTAGGACTTAATTGAAAAAAAAATAATAATCTAAATCAAAATTGAGATTAAAAGAAAAATTATGTTTTTTTCTTTATTATATTTATCCAGTTTTCTTATAAATCTTTTCGGCTAATCTTTAATATTTAGTACGAAGAAAAACTTTTTTTTTAATCACTACCTTATACTTCACGAAGTGTCTTATTCAAATTTTATTACCTGTCATTTGAATTTTTCTTTTATTAATACAATTAATTTTATAGGTTGCCGTGCAAATAATTTGAAATTGTTAATTTCTTAAAAAATGTGTTCATGTTTGTTAATTTTTTTTCTACAATACAACACAATTTTATTAAGTCTTTACACTTAAAAAATGTATGGATATAGATTTTATTGTCTAACTAGATTAAATATATTTTGGCATAATAAACGGTGAATCACACCGATTTTCTTTTTACACATGGCCTGATGTTAACATGTGGAGTTTTTTTTTCTTCCTTAGTTTTCTTTTTCTGTTTTTCACCTTCCCTTCCACCTATCATGAGAACACCACTCATTCTTCGGTTTACTTATTAATATTGTATTAGAACAATTAGTTAGAGTTATATTCTAACAAGATTTGTCATTTGTTTAGTCTATTGTGTCACTAAGTATAGAAAAATCAGACCACTCATTAATATTTAATTTCACATTTGAGATGTATATATCATGTTAAGAAATGAATTTTAAATCTAACTCAAATTCACAAAACCAACTAGTAAGGTGAGATTTGCACAAAGTTATATACTTCATGAGACTTCCAGCATATCACACTCATGTACAGTGGCGGACCCAGGAAGGGACAGGGGGGAGCCGTGGCCCCCCCAACGTTTTTGATTTTTTTTATTTATATTATATGAATTTTTTTTTGTTTTTAATTTTTTAAATTATGTATAAAAAATTTAATGTTTTGAAATTTTTTAAATAATAAAAATATATATTAGGAATTGATAAATATTAAAATAGGTA
>Ga0214542_1005914_pt1 | contig 22839 bp, 10 predicted proteins | sample CNSS1metaG_FD_160096 | JGI IMG/M metagenome (GOLD analysis project Ga0214542, IMG submission 160096) | Root nodule microbial communities from cowpea collected in UCLA plant growth center, Los Angeles, California, USA - CNSS1 | ecosystem: Host-associated > Plants > Roots > Nodule | place: USA...
TTTCCCGCTACCAAGCCAGAGAACACAAAGTCATCCACCGTCACTGTGTTAGGTGGCTTGCACTGATATCCTGAAGGGCTATCAGGTCCCTTTAGGTCTGCTACACAGAAATCATTGACAGCAGCATAGGAAGTGCATGAGAGAATAGTGAAGAGGAATACAATCTCAGTTATCTTCTTCATCTTTCAACTTTCATCAATGAATTGGTGTGAAGGTGGGAAAAGTTTGCTATATTTATAGCCCTTTTCGTATAATGGACGACCAAACTTTACATGCAGTAACCAAGAACGAGTTCAATTTTATAATAATATATATATATATATATATATTCCCAACATAGTAAATATATATATATATATATGTTTCTGTCGAGATATGTGATTAGCACGTGGAACATCGACGTGGTGTACGACATGCAAATTATTTAGGTGATAATGTAATATAACAGACATATCAGAGGATCAGTATAATGGAGAATATGAATTTAAGGATAAGAAATATTAGTGGTTTCATTTCATCCACCACTATGCGACGCTGCTACCACATCACTCTTCTCATTATTGCACCTTCATGATCACACACACAACCTGGCTCTGCATCTCATTACTCTGAACTTATTTTCTGTTTCTTTGGATTTTTGTTAAAAAAGAAATAAACTTAGACGTGATGATTTCCATAGTTTTGGCTTAAAATAATAGTGTAGATGTTTCCTATGGAAATCCAAAATACGATGCTTATTATCTTCCTCTTTCAACTGTTGTAGATGTATGCAGAAGAAGATTGAGATCACTTTCTGAAGCAAATGATTGAGATTTTCCCTCGATCATACCGTGCTTCACGTGTTCTGCTTCCATTCTCGTTGCAGTGGCCCATCACATGGTTTTTATTTCTCTTTGCCTTATTTTTGGTAAGTCTACCTAAGTTATGATTCAATATAAATAATAAATAATGGAGAATGATGCATGCACGCACTATTGTATACTAGTTGTTGGCACCTGCTGATGAAAAAAGAAAACAAATTTATTGACACAAAAAAAAGTAACGTTTAAGTACTTAATATATACTTAGTATTTAGTATATTGATTTGATTTTTTAATTTAAAATTATAATATATATTATTATGTTATTAAAGATTGTCCGGTGAATGCATTTAAAATACAACGATATTAAAGAAATATCGCTACAAAAAAATCGTTTTAAGTAACAATACAAAATTGTGAGTTAAACCATAAAAATCATAGAATAAAGTTTAGATAACAATTTTTTAAGTGTAGTTTAGGTAAGTATAGCTGTAGGTAATACGATACGATGTTCAGTATGACAATAATTTTAAATTTGTTGTTTAAAATCTTTATAAAAGGCAACGATTCTAATGTTTTCCAAAACTTCACACTTTAAACTGTGAGCTCTTGACGTTTTCAGTCTAAAATCAAAGGGAGAGAACAAATTCAAATTTTTACGTTTTTGGAACTAAATTTTTCATTTTTAGTCAAAAAAAAAGAGAGGAGAAAATAGTTCTAATCTAAAAGCTTTAATTTTTAATATATTTTAGACCATATTTTTTTATTAGCCTACACTTTTTACAAGTAGCATTTATATAAATGTTGTTTAAGATAATTTTTAAGCTATATCTAAATAAATGTGACATTTACTATGTTTAGATCACACTTTTATACCAGTAATCTTATTTAACGTCGTATAAAAATTGATTTTTATTAAGTGATAATTACATACTTATTTTTTGGACCCAGACAAATTCATATAAGCCCATAACTGTCAATATTTTGGGCTGCATATAATAGATAGGGGTGTGCTTCTTCCTGCATCCCATTTTTTTTTCTGCACCTCCAAATTTTTCATTTTGCCCCTATAATTATCTTTCATATTTTTAATAATAATAATAATAATATATTTAAATAGATCTATTTGAGAAAATTAATAACAAGTTTTATCCAATACTTGAACAGTATTTATTATTTAAGTCAAATTTTTACAGATTCTCAACATAAAACTTCATAATAATCCTTTAATCACTAAATATGTATGAACATATTCCATTCTTCATATTATACATCCAACGTATTCATATAGGTTAAAACATATTGGAAGAGTTGATAAAATTTGACGACTAAAAGTCAAACCCTCAACTCATAAAGTTTGGGATCAAACATAAATATAAAACAAAACACTCGTACGCACAAATTTATAGTACTTTTAATTGATAGAACAAACACCAACAGTGATGTCATTCATAAGCATTCCTAGCCTCTGCCACTGAAACGTGCCTTAAGCTTCTTCACTTGGGCAACGTCAAGGAAGGTAGTTTGTGCAATCAATTCAGAAGATAAGCTGTTACCAAACAATACAAGGTCAAGTAACTGTACTCCAGGGTTTGCGCTACTGAAAGCCAGAAAAGCAATGGCTTTTCCTTTTCCAGAATTCACCTGAAAATGCAGTAGTCCTTGTGGGAAAACCATAACATCTCCTGGTTTCAGAGTCTTGTTATAAACTTCAAATGGTGTCACAAAACCAGCAGTGATTTGACCTTCCACCATTATCAAAAGTTCAGTGGCAGCAGGGTGTGTGTGCATTGGGACTGCTCCACCTTTCGCTATGTCTAACCGTGCTGCGGAAACACCAAGACCATTCAAACCTGGAAAATCAGTGACAACTGTAGAGGTTAATTCAGCATGGAAAATGTTTGTGGTGTTTCCAGCTACAAAGCCAGAAAACACAAAGTCATCCACTGTCACTGATTTCGGTGGCTTGCACTGATAGCCTGAAGGGCTATCTGGGCCCTTTAACTCTGCTACACAGAAATCATTGACAGCCGCATCGGAAGTGAATGATAGAAGAGCCAAGAGGAGAAAAATGTTCATCATCTTTATCTTGAAACTTCGATAACAGGATTTGGTGCGAAGGTGATGTGGGAAGAGCTACATATTTATAAGCCCTGTTGACATATTGGACGACCACCTTGTTAGGTTTATGTTAGATTTACAGAGGGGGTTAACTGGAAAGAACAAACACTAATCAGATTTAAGTCCAATCACATAAAATGTTGACACCACTCTCAACCAAAAAATTAAGACAATAAATTTATGTGTCTTTATTTTCGTATAATACTATACTCTTTCATTTCTAATTAATGTAGGACTTAAACTCGTACTTAGATTTATAAGAATAACCAAGTTCGAGTTTAATATATATAAAATTTTAACAAAAACTTAATCAAAGATATTTAAATTTACCGTTAACTTAAAATTTAATTAAGCATATATATATATATATATATATATATATATATATATATATATATATATATATATTGGAGAAAGAAAAGATGATATTAATTGTGTGTTGTCTTTTTTCTATGAAATACATACCATCATTTCAATTTTCCTTTAGTTGTAGGTAGCACGCTTAAAGCAAGTTTTTAATTTTAATTACGTTGTTTATGTTTTTATATTTGTATGTAACAAAACAAGTTTTTGTTCATACTAAACAATAATCTTGACCAAAGAATACTTTATCTTCGTTCACCACTATCCCACGCTATTCACCTCTGCCATTATTGCACCTTCATCATCACACGTCTCATTGCTCTCAACTTAATTCATGTTTCTTTGGATTTTTGTTAGAAAGGAAATAAACATAGACGTGATTATTTTGGTAAAAGTTTGTCGTCCATAGTTTTAGCTTAAAATATGATAGTTTAGATGTTTCCGATGTGAATTCAAACTAAGCTGTTTATTTTACTCTTTCCACGGTTGTAGATATATATATGCAGAAGAGTGAGATAACTTTTCTCAATCAATGATGATATTTTCCCTCCATCGTACCGTGCTTCACCTCTTCTGCCGCCATTCTCATTTTCACAGCATTTTTAATATGGACAATGATATTTTGACTACTAAATTTTAATAATTTTTTTTTACAACATAATGTCATGGTTTGGAAATATTGAGAATGAGAAAATGAAAAAAATGAAAAACCATTTAAAAAATGTCACCTAAGATTGTAAGAAAGTTGTTAAAATTTAATAGTCAAAAAATTATTTTCATTTTATTATTCTCTTTTCCTTGTGTTGGTAAGTCTACCAAAGTTATGATTCAAATAAATAATGCAATGATGCATGCACACACTATTATACTGGTTGGTACATACTGATGAAAAAAAAATACTAGCGGAGACCAACCAACGAAGTATTATAAAGATGAAAAACCTAGGATTAAAGGTAAAATCCATTTTAAATCACAATTATGACCTTCTTGGTGAATCATAATCATCATCATATATTAGAGTGACTCATATGTGAGAAGTTTTTACTTCAAGTAGCTTCTCTTTTGGAATGTTTGTACATATTATTATAAGAATTAACATGTGTTTTTTTTAAAGTATATATATATATATATATATATATATATATAATAAAAATAAAATCACAACTGGTCTCACCTAATTACATAAACCGTATCAAATCCAACTAGGTTCAATATAAATAGGTCAGCAGAATAAAAGGTTTAGCTTTTGAATACTCAATAATACCATATTGAAAATGAACTTAATTAAACACTCACTTGAATGTTAAAGTGTTTTTGCAGGTCTACCTTGCTAGATTTTGACAACTTAAGGTCAACTAAGAAGACTAATTTTACATGATGATTGATAAGTGTACAAAATCATATGAATAATAAAGTTGAAAGTTCAAGTATTGTTTTTTAAGATATTTGTGTAATATTAGAATTCTTGTACTTGAGTAATCAACTTTATAAATATTTCTTCCTACTAATAACTTTGATAATCAAATTTTGTTAATATTTTTCTTAATTTTTCTAATATTTTAACTTATCTGTAAAATATGTAAACCAAATACTTATTTTTTTAATTTTATTAAATAAAACCTAAAATAACTAGAAAGATAGTAATAAAATAACAATAAAAAAATAAAATATGATAATATTTTTTCTTTTTATCCATGACACAAGTGTTTTATTTGTCAATTATGATATCTCTGATAGGCTTATATTTTTTTTTAAAGTAATGAATTCATAATTATTTTTTTTATTTTGTATATTGTTTAATTTTGTTTATTATATTCCATACAAAATTTTGACTCATAGATTATTCTCAAGAGTAGTTTTATTCTGGAACCGCACGCATAGGCAAAGGCAAATATATTTGTAATATAAGGCTCTCTGTTTTGTTTCAGGAGTTACTCTTCCTCTTACCGTCAAATTATCAGCCTTTTCAGATTATGTGTTTTGACGCATGATTTCTTCATTATGCGAACACACTGTTCTTGAGCGGGTCAACGTAAACATAAATTAAATAAAGGATGTTTGTTGGCTTACGTGAAAGGAAACAAGTCGTGCTTCGATTCTATATTAATAGTATGAAAAAATAAGATTGATTTAATTGGCTTAAGAGGAAGAATGAGAGATTATCACCGACAAAAACTATCAATTTGAAAAAATAAAATTGATTTTGTCGTAAATCCACCAATTTTTTTGTAAAAAACTATTACATATAAAAAAAAATACAAAATCAATATGAAGATAAATTAGGAAAATTACGGTTTTATTTTTTTTATTTTTTACTTTTATCCTTTATTTTTTAATATGATTTAGTATAGAATATTGATTCTTTCAAAAAAATAATTATATATTAATTAATGACACATAATAGATGACGTTAGAAAATAAAAAATGATAATAAAAAAATAGGAGGCCTAATATTATTGTCCAATAAATAGATTAAAGTAGATGCTAGTTTCTTTGTTGTTTTTATTTTTAAAATATGAACATGTTTTTTCAAAAGACATTGAAGTCAAGTGTATGTTTGGATTATCATTTCAACATTCAAAAATCAGTTGAAGAATATAGAAAATCAGACCACTTATTTGATGTTATTGGATTCAAAGTCAACCTTTTCAACTGTAACTCAAACAAACCCTAAGATGATAGAAGTGGAAAGATTAAGAGCGGACATAAAAGACGAAAAGTGAAACACAGTGTAATGCTGACAGTGATTATTGGAACGAAAAAGCACGATAACACAGAAACAAGTTTATTGCAGAAGCCGATTCATCGTCAGAAAACTGTATTAATACGTTGGCATTAATCCTAGCCGGTGCCATTGAAAAAAGCCTTGAGCTTTCTGACTTGGGGTTCATCAAGGAAGGTGGTTCGGGCAATGATGGCGCTAGGGACGTCGTTGGCAGAGAGTTCTATTGGAAGAAAACGTAAACGAGGGTTAGCGCTACTAAAAGCGGCGAAAGCAGTGGCTTTCCCGGTACCGGAATTGATAAGATAATGCCGCAGTCCTTCCGGAAAAACCACAAGATCTCCCTGTCGGAGTGTATTTTGATAAGCTTTCCGAGGTGTAAAGAGTCCAACGGTGATTTCACCTTGTTGCACTAACATTATTTCAGTGGCAGCATGATCGTGCACCGGAACAATTCCACCTTCCTCGATCTCTACACATCCTCCAGAAATGCCAAGACCGTTGAGAATAGGAACCTCATTAACAGATGCAGGGAATAGTACAGTGTTGGATGGGACTGCAATGCTTGGTGCTCCATTAAAACTGTACTTAAAGTCTGCAGCTGTTACTGCATCATAAGGGAGGCAGTTATAGCCAGCAGGGCTTTTTGGACCGTTGAGGTCTGCCTTGCAGAAATTTTGCAGAGGGAAAGCATGGGAAGTGGATGAAACAAGACAACAAAGTATGAGCATCAGAATCATCTCTTCTGATGAATTCATGATACTACAACAAAACAGGGAATGAAGGTGAGAATGGATTGGCTAGCTAATTACCTATATTTATAACCAACCAAAAATAAAGGTTTTGCACAAACTCTCAACACTCTCAACTGTAGGTCGTTTATATGATGTATCACAGAAGAAGGAAGAATTAATGTTTTCTTCGTGCTCGCTAACAATATATAAATTATTTTCAAGAAACTATACATATATTTTCAACCCACTTTTATAAAAACTGAATTTTTCTCAACTCAAGTTGAATCTGTGATGAGTTGAGTTGATTCATGGATTGAAATCCATTTTAATACCTTTAATAAATTGGTTATTACAGTGATTAATTATTTTTTATCACTAAAATTTGTCCCTAATAAAATATTTTCTTATTATATATTACATAATTGATAAAATTAAGTAAGATGAATTGTAGTTTCTATTTGAGTTTCTAAAAATCTGGATATTTTTATAATTCAATTCTTATTAAATTTTTATCGTACATCAAGTGTTAGAATAATTATATTTTTCAATTCAAATTCTGATATTTAATTTTTCTCTTGGTCGACTACCTAAAGAATTTGTGACTGAAAAGTCATGAATAATGAAGAAAATAATCATTTCACTATATATATTAAAAGAAAAAATAAATAACAAGAATTAGATTAAAACTTATAAAAAAAATTTAATACCCAATATACATAAAATTTTCACAAAAACTTAATGAGAGATATTTAAAATCATTAACTTAAAATTTAATTAAGCCTAAAATATATATTGGAGAAAGAAAAAAGGATATTAATTGTGTATTGTCTTTTTTTAAGAAAAACACATCATTTCAATTTTCCTTTAGTTGTAGGTTGCACGCTTACAGCGAGTTTTTAATTTTAGTTACGTTGTTTATGTTTTTATATTTGCATGTAACAGAAACAAGTTTTTGTTCATACTACACAATAATCTTGACTGAAGAATAATACTTTTATCTGTTAGGTCTTGAACAACAGAAATATTAGTCCTTTCGTTCACCACTATCCCACGGTATCACCTCTGCCATTATTGCACCTTCATCATCACACGTCTCATTGCTCTCAACTTAATTCATGTTTCTTTGGTTTTTTGTTAAAAAGGAAATAAACATAGACGTGATCATTTTGGTAAAAGTTTGTCGTTCATAGTTTTGGCTTAAAATGTATTAGTTTACATGTTTCCGATGTGAATAAAAAATAAGTTGTTTACCTTATTGCTTACCTTATTAATTATATATAATTTGTAGGGTTATAATGGGTATCAAAGTAAAATTGGGTATGCATAGAAAAAACGTGGGGGTGTAATAACGAACCCCTCACTTAATTACACTGCTAAAAGAAAAGGCATGCATTTCCTTATCCATAATTTACACGAAAAGCTTTTGTACCTTAACAATATTAATTATGTTAACATGTTAGTATTTTAATTACTATTAAATTAAATTATTAATACATTATATTGTTAAAATAAATTTGTAAATATTTATTTGATAGAAGGGTTTAAAATCATAAGTCTTCTGACTTCAGTGTCTTCTCATCATAGTTGGTGGTGTCGTACTTTGACCTCATTTCTTGTTGTATTTATAAGAGTAATTTGGTTGAAAATTGTAATTAGTTCCTTAATTTTGCAAGTGTTTGATAAATCAAGAAATACAATAATTTTTTTAACTCTAAAAAATTTATTTATTAAAAATAATATATACGCACTAAAGATTAGATAAAGGATACTGATATAACTAATAAAATCATTATTATTTTCTTAAATTTTAAAAGTTACAGTTAAATAAAAACAACTTTATACAATATCATTATTAGAAAACTACAGGTATATAACACCAATTAACGTTGACATAACATAAATAAGTAACTTGATCAAGTTTAAGAACATGATCCAAACCTAAATGGAAAAGACAAGGACATAGCCAACATCACCATGGACAATGATTAGCGACAAACATCAGGAATAATCAATTCCTCTGCCACCAAAACGCGCCTTAAGCTTCTTCACTTGTTCTACATCAAGGAAGGTAGTTTGTGCAATCAATTCAGAAGGTAAACTGTTACCAAACAACAAAAGGTCAAGAAGTTGTGCTCCAGGGTTTGCGCTACTGAAAGCAAGAAAAGCAGTGGCTTTTCCGTTTCCAGAATTCACTTGAAAATGAAGTTGTCCTTGTGGGAAAACCATAACATCTCCTGCTTTCAGAGTCTTCGAATAAACTGCAGATGGTGTCATAAAACCAGCGGTGATTTGACCTTCCACCACTATCAAAAGTTCAGTGGCAGCAGGGTGTGTGTGCATTGGGATTGATCCACCTTTCGCTATGTCTAACCGTGCTGCGGAAACACCAAGACCATTGAGACCTGGAAAATCAGTGACGAATGCAGAGGTTAATGCAGCATTGAAGGTGTTTGTGGTATTTCCCGCTACCAAGCCAGAGAACACAAAGTCATCCACCGTCACTGTGTTAGGTGGCTTGCACTGATATCCTGAAGGGCTATCAGGTCCCTTTAGGTCTGCTACACAGAAATCATTGACAGCAGCATTGGAAGTGCATGAGAGAATAGTGAAGAGGAATAGACTCTGAGTTATCTTCTTCATCTTTCAACTTTCATCAATGAATTTGGTGTGAAGGTAATGTGAAGTTGACGAGCTATTTATAGAGCTACTCTTACACGTTGAAGGTACGTGGCTCTTAAATCCTGCAGAAAAGTTATATTTTCTGATTAATTCAGTTTAAATAAGATGCATGTGTATCATTACTCAATCCTTTAATCAAACTTGAGCATGAAGTTATGAGCTGCATAATTACATTTTATATATGAGAGAATGACGTGAAACATGAACAGCCACAAGCAAAGTAAGTAGTTGTCGTATTAAAATTAGTGACATTAGAATGAAACAGCAGATAGAAACTTTTGTTAACTTTTTATGAATTTAATAAAAATATATAAAGTGTACACTGCACATTTTGTTCACTATTCTCTGGAAGAACTTTTTTAAATTATTTTTTATTTTTTTGGTTTATGTAATAAATTATATTAAGTACTGTAGTATTGAAAGAGGATGGTTTTTATTATTAGTTAATGCAAACTTCATAAGTACCCGTATTTTATCTTTTGAATGATAATAAATTTTAGTATTTACTTTACACCGCAAGAAATTCGTTAATTAGTGATGATATATTAGGGACAATAATAAATTCATTCATAAATTCAAATTTATTAACAGATTTTGCACCAATTAAAATTTGTACATGTATAAAACCTATAAGAAAAATTTATTAGTAAATTACAATCATTGTTACGACAAATGTTAAGATCGGCAACTTTTTCATCACATTACAAATGGCAAAAACCGTTAAAATTGTTTGTCGATAGATTACAATTCATGGTAGTCAAGGATATTTTTATCGCTATCTTATTATCACAATTATCAACGGTCTCATTTCGTCGATAAATGTATTAGTATTTTAGATGATAAAATTTCCTACCCAATCTAAGGAGGAGGTGACGCATAGGCTTGCTAGTAACAGAGTGGTGGATGAAGAAAAAAATAAAGGATGAAGACAAGTAAGACGATGAGATCATCTCAAAAGATAAAAATGACCCGGAGGTGATGGTGGCATTACAATCCGACAACAATTAGGAAGAAAATGATAAGGAAAAAAAAGAAGAGAAGAAGGAAGACCAAAACTCAACCATGTAATTTTCTGACAAGGATACTTATAAATATTTATTAACGAATATTCATAGACAAATTTGTAGTTGTCCGTTATTACTGACAAATTTTCATATCCCTCAATAAAGTTTACCACAACATACAGATTGAAGAATTGTGTTTATGATATTCTTATAACATTAGTAATTAAATAAAATTAATTATTTCTATTTAATCTTTAAATATCATAATAAATATAATTTATTAATATTAGATTTTCTGAAATATTTATTGTCAATTTATCGTGTGTTGTTAGTGTAAAAAGATTACTTTATCAATTAATTAAAAAGTAATTTTAAGTAAATACGAAAATAACTTTACTTAACAGTTGGAATTAAATAATAACAAATACATTTCAATTATTTTTTTTTCATAATTCTTTGTACCAAAAATATTTTTTTAAACTACCTATTTACTCTTTTTTAATTGCGTTTACCACCATCCTATTATCATTCCATGTAATGCATAGAGTAGGGTAGGTGGATTGATATCAGGTTCAGGTCCATGAATGAGAAAAAAAAAAGTCAACTTCGATAGTTTAAAAAACTTACAATTTTTAAAATTGTATTTTATTTTGTTAAAACTAAAATTTATATGAAAATAATCCTTATATATTATTTAAAAAAATAGTTTAATATTTTAAAAATTTATGTATTTAAAATTTTCAAATCCTTATTTATTATTTTGTCATCAACAATAAAAAGGGACGAGCTTCTTAATTAGTTAATAATATAAAAAGTTTTAAACTATTAATGCAATTGTGTATATTAAACTCTTGTTTTATGCTAAATGATAACTCCTATCTTAAGACAACCTGATACAAAATGCAAAAGAATAACGAATATACTCCTTAAAACAAGGTTACTTATTTAAACCAATTTATTATCCTGTAATCGTTTTTTCTTGGTGGTCAACATTTAATTTACTTGGTTGTATTGATGTATATATTTGTACGTGAGAGTTCCTTACACGCCAATGATCACTTCCGCCAAATATTTTCTTTTAGAAAAATAATCAATTAAAAATTAGTTTAGACAGTGATCAAATCTATACTATGCATTTGTTTCGTGTATTCCAATGCCAAACTTTCTCACCACACAAGGACGAATGAAATCTTAAATTAGTTTTTACATTAAAACTACATGTCACTATAATTTAAAATTTCCATGGGAATTTGTTCTAAAAAAATAAAATTAGATAATTCGATAGTCGCTTTTATGAAAAGTAAAGAGTGGTGATACTTTGACACTACAAAAAGAATAAAACATACTCATTTGACATTCTAAAATTAAAATATTTTAATTATATTTATTTTATTTTTAAATTTAATTTTTATAATATATATTATTATATTATTAAACAGAGTATCAAATGGGTGTATTTTTAACATAGTAGTTTTGTTTTTCAAAAGTAAAATAGCCATTTAGAAAATTGAGGAGGTGCACGAAGAAATTGTGAGGCTTCAAGAAGCAAAAGTTCTCTTTCAGTTAGTTCTGGTTGACCCAATGGATTATCATGTGGCTACCAAAATTTTGATCAATATCCATCTTCCCGAAAAAAGCACGGTTTATAAGATAAGATCTTGGTGTACGCAAAAAAAAAAAAAAAAAAAAAAAAAAAATAGTAAAAGAGTGTTTTAGGCAGATTCTTTATTCGGAAATTAATCATCAACAATATATATAGTAAAAAAAATCTTAGGGATCAAGAAACCATTTTTAAAAGACTGATTTTAAAAACCAAATTTAGAATTGCTTTGAGATACTGATTTTTTTTTCTCTCATTTGGTGCTTAATAGTTGCAATCACTAAATCAGACAAAGTATAATTTGCATATATTTTAAAGAGCATATTTTAGCATTGATAAAAAGGATGCATAGTACATTAAAGTTAAACCACAACATTTGATAGTGGTTAATACATATGAAAAAAAAAATTATATCTAAATTAGGGAATATTTTATATATGGGATATACTAAATTAAAGAAACGGGTAATTACACGATTTAGTAATATTTAAGGTTGAGGTATTATGTGTGCTAGATCCGAAGTCCCAATAACGTGGGTTACGTGGCTTAAAAACAACGTAAGGAACAGTATTATTATAAAAAATAGCAGGAAAAAATTGACTAAATCTATCAGGATCTGAATCACATTTGATTTCAACAATAATTATCAATATCAATTAAAATAGAGTTAAGACTATTTATACCGATGTAATAACTTAAATCTCACTCTTTATTGATGAAACAATTAAATGTTTCTTATTCTTTAATGATAAGACATAGACCATCATTGTTAAAAATCTCTTCATTTTTGTTTATTTGCATTATCTTTAATATTTAATATATCTTCAAATTGCTAACTATTTTTCTTATCAAATAAAAGTTGACCATTCTTAGAAAATTAAAAAGAAAAATTCGTATTTATTTTCTTCATTAAATATCAAAATATTTATAGATAATATAATACATAAATTGATTATATCGTGCAATATTGATGTTCTTAAAAAATATATAGGTTTATTTTAACCTTACAGTTTATCAAAAAATATATCGTTGCACATTTCTTCAATTTTCTCTTTTAAATTTGACACCATGTTTTCAATCAAGTATGCATATTTAAAACATATTTTTAAATATTTAAAGTTTTCGGAAATTGATTACACATATTTACGTATGATTTCTAAATTTTAAAATATTTAAAATATATTTATGCGAGTCTTAATTTAAATTTAAAAATATATGTAATAATACGTTTAGATATACGTACCACTCTTATTTAATTTGTAATATACTACATAATATTCATTTTTTCACCTCCTTAATTTTTAGAATTTTTTTAGAGTGTATTGATATGCAAATGCTCTATTGTTTAAATTATGAATTGTCATTTTCTCATGTACAAAAAGATTGATAAACTCTATAGTTTACCTATCTTAAAAAGGGTTAAATATGTTTTTTGTCCCTTAACTTTCAGTAAATTTTAGAATTAGTTTATTTCAAAATTTTGGACCAATTTAGTCTTTCATCTTTCGAAAACGTAAATTTAGTCATTTTAATCAAATTTTGTTAAGTTTATTTAACATTTCAAACACGTTTCATAATAATATTTGATTTAACATTAAAGTAAAAATGTGTCAAACAGTATAAATAACTCAAATACAATCCTAAAATGCGTACGAAACATTAAATGAACCTAACAAAATTTGATTAAAAGTACTAAATCGACCTATTTCGAGAGATAAAAGACTAAATTGATCCAAAATTTCGAAATAGACTAATTCCAAAATTTACTGAAAGTTAAGACACCATATACATATTTAATTTTTTAAAGATAATACATTCAATATTGGATTAGTTGATCATTCAAAATTATTGACATGGGTGTGTATTAAAACTAAATTCTTAATTCTTTCTTTGGTACAACCAAAAAAACAAAAAATCTTTATTGACATGATGGACAAGTAAAGTAAAATTACTTAGTTTTTAAAACAAAAAGATGTGCAAGCCCTTAAATTTAGACTTCTTCCTTTTATTTGGCTTAGTTGCAAATCACCTACCACAAGTGATACTACGACATCATTCTTGAATAACACAGGTAAAACAGTATCAAATGAAAGATATAATAATTAAGTAAACTAATCAAGTTTAAGCATATCTTAACCCACTACTCTTCTTAATTACTCCACTTTCCAACGTGCTTATGAAATCTTCAACTTCAAAATGGAAAATACATGCACAACATTATTATCAGAAACAAACAAACATAGGAACGATGAACTCATGAGCAATGTTTCTATCCTCTGCCACCAAAACGAGGCTTAAGCTTCTTCACTTGTGCATAATCAAGCAGAGTAATTTGTGAAATGAACTCCGAAGGCAAGTTGTTGCCGAACAGAAGAAGATCAAGTAGTTGTGCTCCTGGGCTTGGATTACTGAAAGCAAGAAAAGCAGTGGCTTTTCCCTTACCAGAATTTACTTGGAAATGCAAGAGTCCTTGTGGGAAAACCATAACATCTCCTGGTTTCAGTGTCTTCTGATAAACTGCACCAGGTGTTATGAACCCAGCAGTGATTTCACCCTTCACCATTATCAGAATTTCACTTGAAGCAGTGTGTGAGTGCGCCGGAACCAATCCACCCTTGGCTAGGTCTAACCGTGCTGCAGATAAACCAAGACCGTTCACACCGGGGAGTTCAGTCACAAATGCAGGGGTTACTGCAGCATTGAAAATTCCTGAGGTGTTTCCTGCAACTAAACCAGAGAACACAAAATCATCCACTGTCACTGTGTTCGGTGGCTTGCACTCATAGCCTGAAGGGCCATCGGGACCCTTTAGGTTTGCTACGCAGAAATCGTTCACGAAAGCATGGGAAGTTGATGAGAGAAGAGCGAAAAGAAAAAGAGTGTGAATCATCTTTAGGATTTCGATGAATGAAAATGGAGTTGGTGTGAAGGTGGTGTGGGATTCGGAAGCCATTTATAGGGCAAGTTTTACAAGTTGGAGACTAAACTAAGAGATGACCATGCAGTAACGTAGAATTTACTTCCACATGGCAATAACTCTCAAGTCAAATTCATTATATGAAAAATGTTGAACACTGAGAGAATATAAAAAATATCATTAGGAATTGTAAATCTTGATCAAAAAACACGATAGAAGTATAAGGAATGTAAAATACATTGCTGCGATCCGAGTGCTTAATCTTGGAAGTCTTATTTAGCAGGCCGATTTTGTATGTTTGAGGTAGATTTTATGAATAAATTAAAAATAATTCTTTTTCGTATGATTTTTTATAAAATTTATTACGAAAAATATTTTATATAAAATATTTTGAAAAAAATTAGGAACAATTTTTTGCAAATTTTTTTTATAATAAAATTTGTAAATATTTTTTTAACTATAGTTGTGATTTTCTTTTTCTTTTTTTCAGCGAGACTGTTTATATTATTATGTATAAACAGGAATAAAAAATGTTGTAGTATTCTAATAATTTCAAATATGAATTTTCCGTTAACTTTGACATATAGAAAAATTACGTTATTTTCATTTGAAGTATTATATGTGCTAGATCCAAAGCCCCTCAAAAAGTGGCTTAAAGAAGGAGGAAGGGTTGACATTAGGGTCGTGAATTTATCATTATAAAAAAATTGAAATTTTGATTCATGCATGATCATTATTATACAATAACATGAACTGTTGTTATCATAGAAAAAAGTATACTGACTCATGCAATTGTATAAATTATTCGTTCTTTTTTATTATTTTGAATGTCACTTTTAATTTTTGTATACTATTTTCCACCTTATAAAGTAAGGAAAACGGTTTGTTTATTTTGGTGAAGAAATGAAAAAAATAGAGTGCATCTTTCACTTTTTTTTAATGAATTGCACTATGTGAAAATTAGTGTTTAATTAGAAAGAATATTTGGAAATAAAAGTATGGGCGGAAAAGTGGTATGGGCCCACGGTGAGTCTCTTAAAACGGAGTGTACCGAGTTGAAATTCTCAATTTTTTTGTCTGTCTTGCCCAATCCGCAAAATTAGCATACTAAAAATGAGTCACTCACTCGCGAGTTTGTTTTTATATTTTTATATTTATTATTATTTTTTAAATTAAAAATAATTAAATAGATTAAATTTTTTATTTTAAATTTTTATAAAAATTTAAATATACAATATTATTATAATTTAAATCATTAATACTTACAAATTAAATTTTAATTATTAGTTATCAATGAGTAATTTATAGTAATTATTTAAATTTATTTAATTAAAAATATTAATTTATCAATTAAAAACTTATAAAATATTTATATAATTAAATATAATTTAAATATTCATAAGTATATATAAAAAAAAAAAAAAAAAAAAAAAAATTGGTGGCCAACCCATCCTTTACGGGACAGCTTGCAATTCCTGGGTGCAGGAAGAAAGGTATGGGTGTAGGAAGCAACGCCAAACATCAAACCCATTAAGACCCATTCAAAATCAACCTCAACCGAGGCCCTTATTTTTCTGTACCTCAAAGCATATATAATATTGTAACCAAAAAAAATTATTTACTTAAAATACTTAATGAAAATTCAATGCACTAATTATGAACTTTTGATGTTTGTAACTTAGATGTTTTATGAAATCTTTAATTTTACCATATTCGTATAAATTGTTTTTATATTATCACTTAATAATAAAATTATAGAATTTATTAATGTAAATTACTTTTTTATCATTTTATTTTTATTTTTATCATAGCATCTGTTTTATCATATTTATCCGTCTTTTCTTCGTATCTATTTTACAATTGTATTATTTTATTGCACAAAGAACCGCTTGCGGAGGTAGTGTAGTCTATCCTTGTAAAATAAAACAAAGTTTGAACATGTGACAAGAGAAATATAAAAAGATAAACAAATTTTTGGGTTTGATTTCTATTTTGATCTGGAATCATTTTTTTTTCTAGTGTGTAGTCTGGCTTTTTATAGAAATCCAATTTCCCATGTGATACCTTTATCTTCAGTCGCATTCCGAGCTACAAATGGTCCATAACCATTATCACTTCTAAAAGGAGATAAACATTGGCATCAATAAAATTTGAAAAAAATAAGAAAGAAAGAGTTTATGTTAAAATTTAAACATTTTACATTCCACCTGGTAATGCTAAGATACATCGGTAAATGCTAATCCTGTTTAGGTTGTTTTCCAGTTCCCTATATTTTTAAGTTTAATTTCTTTAAATAATTTTGATATCAGCAAATACTTGTTTGTTGATATATGTTATTTTTTGTTGTTGACAGATATTAATTCAAGTTTATAACATATCTGTTTCTTTCTTACCTTTACCACCAAACCAATTTATACCTTCCCTTAGAATATTTGACATTAGTTCTGTTACATAGTTTCATCATAATCCTTAAACTTTAGAAAACAACTCCGATTTTTGTGCATATAAAGAGGTAATAGTAAAGGACAAGAAGAATCTTTCTTGAAAAAGAAAAGCACGACATTTATCCACCAGGGAACATTGGATAAGGTTGTTCAGCATTTAACAGTGGCAAACCCTTCTAAACATGGTCATGCTGAAGTCTCAACACATTAAGCTTTGGAACAGAAATGGAAAACAAAAAGTCAAGCACTCCGCATGACACACGAGCAATAATCAATGACCAGAGGGCCTGGACAAGTCTAAGGAATTGAAACAACACAAGGTAATTAATAATGCAGTAAGCAAGATAATGAACAATTCATAAATCATAACCATGAGACTGTGTGATCAGCCCTAGCTTAATCAGCCACTGCCTCCAAGAACACCCTTAAGCTTCTTGACTAGATCAGGGTCAAGGAAAGTGGTCTGTGTGATCAAAGGCGTAGAGAAGTTGCTGGCAAAGAGTGCAAAGTCAAGGATTTGGAGGCCAGGGTTTGCACTGCTGAAGATAGCAAAAGCTGTGGCCTTTCTCTTATGAGCTGCAATTTGAAAGTGCAACAAGCCTTGTGGGAAGAGCATAAGCTCTCCCCTTTTGAGTACCTTCTCATAAACAACGTTACTTGATGAGACAAATCCTGCAAGGATGTGACCCTGAGTCACTAGTAGAAGTTCATTGGCACCAGGATGAGTGTGTAGTGGGATAACTCCAGCAGGACCAAGGTCTAACCTTGCTGCTGATAGTCCAAGACCATTGACACCTGGGAATTGACCAACAAATGCTGGGGACACAGCAGCATTGATGATGTTTGTGACATTTGCAGCTTCAGATAAGCCAGCAAACACAAAATCATCTGAAGTAACTTTTGCAGGTGGCTTGCAGGGAAAACCTGCAGGGCCATCTGCACTTGTTAGGTCTGCCACACAGAAATCTTGGACAGTAGCATGGGAAGTGGATAAGAGAAAGGAAAGGAGGAACACAGTGTGGAGAAACATCTTGGCTTGGTAGTGTGAAAGTGTGGATGGGGATGTGAGAATTGTAGGCTACATGATGGTGCTATATATATATAAAGTTTGCTGCAAGTTGGAGCTGAACATAATATACCATGCAGCTAATAATGACAAATGCAAAATTAGAGCCAGAGTAACACTTTTTGGATTCTGTAGAACATTCCAGCTGAAGAGGTCCCCTCTTGTGGCACCAGACACAGAAAATGAAACGTTGTTTTCATAATAATTAAACCTTTTTGGTGAGTAAAGATTGCCCTAATTAATAAATGGCCTTTTTTATCTAATGTTGTAAGGCTCATCAGATAGGAAACAGTAAATACTTCTCTGACAAAATAAATTGTTATATTTATTTTCATTTGCTTCTCCAAAGTTTTATTTATATGTTGCATATTGCTAACTAACGAACTTACTGCTATACTGAAAAGTAAAGCTACAATGGCTACTTTGCAAGTCTTTGCTAGTAATTAATTATCAGAAACAATCAATCAACATCATGTGGAAATTACTCTCACGAATATGTCATGTCAAGCAGCTAATTATCTTATTTTTCCCAATTTTGGAGAATCAAAAGATATTTTGAGCGTGTAAATGCAAAATACTGCATCAGATGGAGAAAGAAACTACATAGGAATGTGGTCCAAAGTCATGTGGGAAGGATAAGAAAGCCATGAATACAGACATTTGACAGCTAAAAGCTTTGCTGTTCTTTCAATAGGAACCAAGTGAATGTGTGGAAAAGAGAAAGCCCCTAATTCCTGCTAAGATTTCTTATCAGTATCATTTGGCTGATATACAAGACTTTTATGGAGTAACTAAAGGGCACAAAGAAAGTTTACATTACCAGTTTGTCCTTTTGATATTAGCTTTTGGCATTCAGGATAAGCTTCTATATTCTGAAATAATATCTATTTTGTTTACTTTTACATAAATATCTTTAAGAAGCTCAAAGTCGAAAGTAAATAATATAAAGAATTTCTTTACAATAATTTCCTTGAAAACTTATTTATAATTTCCTTAAGTTCATTTCTTTTAATTCCAGAAATTTAGCTAAAAGTAAGAATGAAGAATATTGGAATAACAGTAAGAGAGTGAAATATTAATATATTTCTGAGATTTCATGTGCAGGGTTTCTTGAAGACAAGGTAGAAGTGAACAAATCACTACTGCAAGATTAAGATCTTGTTTCTGATACATGAAAAGCAGAATCTGATGAAGTTTCCTTTTCACTATTCACTTCAACCTGCCACTGTGAACGAGATTTTCTTCCCTTTGGACTTTTATTGGACAACGACTTGGCCAGAAATCTAACCATGCAAAGTGAATGATGGATGATGATGCATCACACTGAAGAGTATAGTATCTGTCTTCCAGTAGATTCCGCGGTTACACTATTTCTAACAGTTTCTTTGCTGCCCCTCAAATTCTTTTCAAGAGGAAAACCAAAGAGGAAAGAATAGTGAGGTATTTCACTGGAACCCATATATAAAAGTACAAAACCTCTGGTGAAAATTGGAAGACAGTGAAACCACAAACAAGTTACTCTGATATAATGTTTCTTGCTGCTTAAAAAAATATGGACAAAAAGTTAACTTCCTAGGTAAACCAAAACTACATGGACAGAAAAAGAAGAAGAAGAAAGCTCTACTACATGACTATCGAATGATTAGTCCTTTTTGTCGGTTTTGGCTTAATAGATGCATGGAAGGACCATAATGTTTGTGGAAACAATTCCTAGCATCAAGGTTTTAAATTTTGCAATTTTGTCGAGCTTTATGATATATGTTGTAAGAAAATTTGAACAATTACAGTTGATGTTTAAAATTATGGTCTCAATCATGGAGGGAGTATTCTTACATCACTTTGCAAAAAGAGATTGCATGAAATTTATAATATAGAAAGTTGTGTGAATATACTTTAGAGAAAAAAGGAAAGTTGAATAGGAAAAAAAAAAAAAGAAGGTTATCCAAGTTTGCAAGATTCAGAATTTGAGGAACAAAAAAAGTAGAACTCATTAACAATATTAATCAGATACTACTTTAAAAACTAATAAGTAAAAATCTTACTAATTAATGTACAGTTTCAGTTTCATTTGATAATTAAAACTTTTGTAGCTAAATTTTAAAATTCAATATAAAAGTCAATTATAATTTTTTTTTATAGTAGTAACTATTTTAGTAATTAATAATTCTTTATTTTATAAATTGGTTGGTTATTACAATAATTAACAACTTTTTGTCACTAAAATTGTTGATTAATGAGATATTTTATTGTAATGAATTAGAATTCAATATTCAAAGAAAAAAAATAGAAAATAAAAGGAAAAGTCGTCAATTATAAAAACTTTAAAATAAGTTTTGATAATCATCATTTGATTCAGTTATTCAAGATAAAACACAATCAAGAAGATTATTTTTTTTCAAAGTATTATACAAATGCTTTAAAAAATAGTTTCTCATTCAATTAATCAAAAGTTCTTTTATAAAGAGTCACGTATATCCACTTGAAATCAAAAAAATTTAAATACTAATTATACCTACTGGTTCAATGGTCTAATAGATGATGCTAAGTAATGCGGTCCAATAAAGTCCAATTAATTTCATCACTAAAAAAACTACAAAATATTATAAGACACATCTATTGAGACAAATATTCATATATTAACATTAATTATGAAAAATATCAGTTTATACTCTAATATTCTTTGATGACAAAGATTTATGAAATATTTATTATATAGATTAAGATATCATATTAATATTAATATTAATATTAATATTATTATTATTATTAGTATTTAAGTAAGGTAAGTTATTATTTTATTAATATTAGTTAATATTACGTTACTAATTTATTTCCATGAGTCAACGACCCAAAAGACCCTATAAATATCAAGAAATACATGTTCTCATATACTCATATTTAGTTTTATTAAAGATCCGAATTTTCTTAATGGATCTTTCTTATGTTCAAGTCCTTAAGAACATACCATAGAATTTTTTTTTTTGTTTCATAATTTTCTGAACTTAGATTCTCTATTTTGAACTTTGTATTGTTTCTGTATTATATATTTAAAATATACTCATCGATAATAACAATGATTTTAATGTTTCATAATATATCAAGAAAAATTATAATATATCAACGTTAGTATATTTTTTAATATTTAGTAGAATATAAAAATAAAATATCAAGTATAAAACATTTTTTATTATCTTTTGTGCTTTTCATTATTTTTTGTGCTCGCAATATTTTATAATAGTTAATATCTTATTCATTAGAGTTTAATATACTGAATCTTATATTTTTCAAATTTTTCGTTTGTAATTTTTTCGATCATTACAATATATTTCATGTGCATGATATGATATATAAAGTAATGATTGTATAAACAAACAATATATTAAAAAATATATACACCAAGATTTATATATATATATATATATATACTTTGTTCCCATAATATATATTTTTATTTAATATTTATATAATTATAATATTTTTTTCTCTAAAATATGTATTTTCTTAATGTGATATTTTATAATAAAATTATTTAATTGATATTTAAAATAAAAAATTACTGATACAAATGTGAATACAAATATATATGTTATTTATAAGAACATATATAAAATAAAAATTTTAGACCTATTTAATAGAAAGTAAAAATATTTTGAAATGACAATAAAATAATTAAATCATTACCCATGTAACATCCCAATTTCAGCAGCTTAAAACTAATAAGAAGGGAGTTTCATCATAGTTCCAAAACAAATAATCCAGTGTACACAATATATTAATACGGTCTTACAAAATGTATGACTATAAAAATATATCACTTATACACTTGAACTAAACTAATAAACTTTGTACTACTGACCAAGCTAAAGCTCCCACTATGGAAACCTCCTCTTCAACACTAACACGATGACTCTTCATCCTTCAGAAGTGCCTTTGACATTGCAACCACATCTACTCCCACCGAATAGGTGATCATCGCAAAAGGAAACATACAACACAAGACAGGAACACAAAAAGCAAGGGTAAGCTAATCTGATTAAGGAATCATGCAATTCAATTATAAACAGAAACCATGCAATCTTTCTCATTATCACCAGAATCATATACATGACTTTAGACTCAATATCCGGATTATGTAAGCGACATCGGATCTCTTGGTGGCTTGCACCTGTGACGGTTCCCAAACTCTGCAGAGTTTGGACACAGGGGGTTATCACCCAACCACTCCCAAGGTAAGTCCCATCACCTCTATGACGGATCAGGTTCATAGACCAGGACCTCCTGCTACTCCCCCCGACGTAATCCATCATACTCTACATGAGTCTTAATGGTTACTAGGAGCGTCAGGATACCAACCAAAACTGAGTCCTTATGTCCTTACATACACTAAAA
>Ga0214542_1005915_pt1 | contig 22829 bp, 31 predicted proteins | sample CNSS1metaG_FD_160096 | JGI IMG/M metagenome (GOLD analysis project Ga0214542, IMG submission 160096) | Root nodule microbial communities from cowpea collected in UCLA plant growth center, Los Angeles, California, USA - CNSS1 | ecosystem: Host-associated > Plants > Roots > Nodule | place: USA...
ATTGAACACTGAAACAGTCCCCCCAGCAGCCCCAAACACGCATAACCACATAATAGACAGTGCATAACCCTATTATTTTCATGCTTTTTGGCCAAAGTTCAATAAAACAGTACCAAAACCCATAACCCCTAATTCCCTCACGTATAGCATGAAATTCAGGACACAATTCCATCATTGATCATACCAAACATCAATATAAACATGGGAATTCGGCTCAGCTCCCCTAACCTGAAATTTCCTCGCTTAAAACTTGATTTTTGGGAGACTTTCTCGGAACACCAATGCCCTCCCTTAGCGTCTCTCCCAAATGGCTCTCGATCGCTTCAGACCTCACTATTCACTCTCAATTTTCGCACTCCTTCTAAGCTCCTCAGAAAACATCCTTCCAAAACCCTATTCTCCTCTCAAATTTTGCCTTTTATAGGTCTTACTAATTGGTTAATTAAAAAAAACGGGAATTAACTTTTATTTCTATTCAAGGCCCATCACTTAATGGTTTTTCAGCCCCTTTTTAGCTACCCCTTCTGCTAAGGTCTTTCTCATCTATTCATATTCAGCCACACAACCTTTTAGCAAAAAGAAGGTTAAAAAATTGGAGTCCACCCAGGTTCAAATCCACACCATGCCAAAGTTAAATCAACTCTAAACCATCAGGCCAACCCATGTTCCTTGCTAACCCATACAATTAAAGCATTATCTCATACTGAGTGTGGCCCAACATATTATTAAAACATTAATAACAAAATACACATAAATGACATACATAGGACTTGAACCCAAGTCCTTTCACACAATCAAAGTACTCTCAACCATTTGAGCTAATACTTTTCTATGTCACACATAACAGAAATTAATGTCACAAATGCACAACTCACCCGCATTTATTAATTAATCATTTATTTAATTAATTAATTTCCGCGGATCTTACAGTACTTCCACCTTTAGAATTTTTCGTCCTTGAAAAAGAGAACTTACTAGCGAAAAGATGAGGATAAGACTTCCTCATGACATCCTCCATCTCCCATGTCATTTCCTGAGTTGCCTCATCCCAAAACACCTTCACCGTTTTGATCTCCTTCCCTCTGAGCTGCTTCACTTAAGAATCCAAGATTCTCACTGGTCCAACTCCCATAGTCAGATCCTCACGCACTTGGACATCATCCTGCTCCAGCACATGACTAGGATCTGCCACGTACTTCCTCAACTGTGAAACATGGAAGACGTTATGCATATTTGCCAAGTGTGGTGGTAAGGCAATCTCGTACGCGACTGGTCCGATCCTCCTCGTAATCTGATATGGACCAATAAACCGAGGGGTCAACTTCCTCGATTTCAGAGCTCTCCCTGTGCCTACTGTAGGTGTAACCCTAAGAAATACATGGTCACCAGCCTCAAACTCGAGTGGCCTCCTCCTCTTATCGGCGTAGGATTTCTACCGACTCTGAGTTACTCGCATCCGATCCTGCATCACTCTTACCTTCTCAGTAGTCTACTGCAGGAATTCTGGCCCGAGCACCACAGACTCTCCATCCTGTTGCCAACACAGCGGAGTTTTGCATCTCCTACCATACAGTGCCTCGTATAGTGCCATCCCTATGCTGGAATGGTAGCTATTATTGTACGTGAACTCCACCAAGGGTAACATATCACTCCACGTACCCAGGTGATCCAACACACAAGTCCTCAGTAGATCCTCCAGTGACTGTATGGTTCTCTCAGACTGCCCATCAGTCTGAGGATGATATGCCGAGCTCATTCTCAGCTGCGTGCCTAAGGCATTCTACAAAGACTTCCAAAACCTGGAAGTGAACCTTGAATCCCTATCCGACACAATACTCGCTGGCACACCATGAAGTCTAACGATCTCCCTAACATATAACTCTGCCAGCTTATCCAATGACATCTTCTGATTGATCGGCAGGAAATGAGCACACTTCGTCAATCTGTCTACGATAACCTAGATCAAGTCATGTCCTCTCATAGACCGTGGCAAGTGCGTGACAAAATCCATGGAAATGTTGTCCCACTTCCACTGGGGAATGTCAAGAGGCTCCAATGTACCACCCGGCCTCTGGTGCTTAATTTTCGCCTTCTGGCATACTAAACATGAAGCAATATAGTCGGCCACATCAGTCTTCATACTTGTCCACCAGAAGGTCGCTTTCAAGTCTTTATACATCTTAGTCATACCTGGATGTATGTTAAGACAACTTTTATGCCCTTCATCCAAGAGCATCTTCCTCAAAACCCGACTGCGAGGTACACACACCCTCTCTCTGAATCTCAGGATACCATCTCTGCCGATCCTGAAGTTTTTTCTCTTCTCGGTGCCTAACTCACTCACAATCTGCTGCAGTTCTTGATCTTTACCCTATTCCTCCCTGACCTCATTCAAGAACTCATTGGTGATTTGCAACATGTTGCACCGTATGTGATCAACACCTGTGTATAGGTTCAAGTTCATATCTTGCAGTTTCTCTATAAGCTCCAACTCCTTCATCATCATAGCAGACATATGAACTCTCTTCCGACTCAGAGCATCAGCAACTACATTGGCTTTACCTGGATGGTATAGAAGCTCAAAATCGTAATCTTTTAAATACTCCATCCAATGCCTTTGTCTCATATTTAGCTCTTTCTGATCAAATAAGTACTTCAAACTTTTATGATCACTGAACACTTGAAACTGCAAATCATACAAGTAATGCCTCCATGTCTTGAGAGCAAAAACTACCGCAGCCAACTCCAAATCATGCGTAGGTTAGTTCTTTTCGTGTACCTTCAGCTGGCGAGATGCATAAGCAACATGTCGTTTCTCCTACATCAACACACACCCCAAACCCTGGTATAAAGCAACATAGTACACTTCAAACATCTTGGTTGTATCTGGGATAGCTAAGATAGGTGTAGTAGTCAATCTCCTCTTCATATCCTCAAAACAGACCTCGCACTCGTTTGTCCAAGAAAAGGGCTGGTCCTTCCTGGTGAGTTGAGTCAATGGACTCACCATCTTGGAGAACCCTTCCACAAAGCGCTTGTAATACCCTGCCAGGCCCAAGAAGCTTTTCACCTCTGTCACAGTTTGCGACCTTTCCTATTTCAACACCGTTTCAATCTTTGCTGGGTCCACCGAGATTCCTTGAGCTGAGATTACATGGCCCAAGAACTGCACCTCATCAAGCCAAAACTCACACTTCGATAACTTCCCATAAAGCTTATGCTCTCTAAGCACCTCCAATACCACTCGCAGGTGATCTGCATGTTCCTCTTTACTCTCAGAATATATCAGTATGTCGTCAATGAATACAACAACAAACTGATCCAGATACGGCCGAAATATCCTATTCATGTAGTCCATGAATATAGCAGGCGCATTCGTCACCCCAAATGGCATCACCACATATTCACAGTGGCCGTAGCGAGACCTGAATGCAGTCTTCTGCACATCCTCTGGTTTGACTAAGATCTGATGGTATCTAGACCTCAAGTCAATCTTAGAGAACACAGTTGCTCCCCTTAACTGGTCCAACAGATCATCAATCCTCGGCAACGGGTACTTATTCTTAATTGTTAACTTATTCAGTTGCCGGTAGTCAACACACAACCTGGAACTGCCATCCTTCTTTTTCACAAGTAATATCGGTGCCTCCATGGCAATGCACTCGGCCGGATAAAGTTCTTCTCAAGCAGATCCTCAATCTGCTTCTTCAACTCTGCCAACTCTGCTGGTGCCACCCGATATGGTGCCATAGATACTGGGCCAGCCCCAGGGATGAGATCAATGGTGAAATCCACATCCCTGCTTGGTGGCAACTCCGGAATTTCGTCAGGGAAGACATCCACATATTCATCCACCACAAGAATCAGACTAATCTTCTCTACAATACTCTTTTTCTCCGTCTGGGCTACTATCATAAAACATGTAGCCCCTGATTCAATCTCCTTCTCTGCTTGGTTGGATGATATCAATTCCAGTCCTTCTGCATCTGGAAACACCACCCTGCGTTGCCCACAGTTAATCACCACATGGTTGCTGGCCAACCAATCCATACCCAGAATCACATCTAACCCCTCCATTAGTAAGTAGATGAGATTGACCTTGAACTTGCGGCCTGCCACCTCTATAGGGCATCCCACACAAACAGACGTGGTGGATACCTCTCCAGACGCTGGTGTCGCAACTATGAACTCGCACGCCAGCTCTCGCATCATTAGACCGAGCCTCCTCACACATTCATTGGATACGAATGAATGGGTAGCTCCTGAGTCATACAACACAACAACCTTATGGTCAAATAACAAGCAAGTGGTCTGTACTAAGTTACCTGATTGGGCGACCTCGGTAGTCGTCAAGGAAAAAACACGTCTAGGGGCTCTAGGTCGATCCCCTACTGGTTTCTTTGCTGGTGCACCTCCAGCTGGTTTCTTATTCGGGCAGTGTCGTGCAAAATGGCCCATCTAATCACAAACGTAGCACTTGCCAGTGCTACCACCACCACCACCACTGGAACTGCTTGAGGGTTTTGGACAATCCCTCCGATAATGCTCCTCATCACAGTTGTAGCACTGTACTTTCTTAGCCAAGCTCTATGGCCTATCATACGGCTTCTTCTGTTGCCATGAATCAGAGGTAGTCTTCTGTGGTCGAGCCCCTTTGCTGGGCCCCATCTCTAGCTGCTCTACAGCCTTGGCCTGCTCCACCAAAACTGGGAACTCCCTGATCCGGAGAGGTACAATAAAGCGGCGCAACTCGTGTTTCAGCCCGCCCTCACATTTTCGGCATCTCCACTCCTCGGTAACAGTAGGTGTGTAGAACCTGGACAAATACTAAAATCTGTTTGTGTATGCCTGCACAGTCAGGTTCCCCTACTAGAACGTGAGGAATTCTGCCTCCCTCTCATGTCTGGCACTAGTTGGAAAATATTTCTCCAGAAATCTCTCCCTGAAGGAAGTCCATGTAACCTCCTCTCCCCGGGTCTGCATGAGCTGCTGCATGCCAGTCCACCAGTACTCTATGTTAGCTACCAGTAGGAAAGAGACAATGAAAGCCTTTGATCATCTGTATAGTCAATCACCCGACAAATTTTCTCACACTCTTTGAGCCAAGCATCGACTTCATCTGGTGAGGATTTGCCCGCAAACTTGGAGGGCTTATGTCTCACAAAGTCCTCTACGACACCAGACGTGTGGGTGCTACCACGACTCGGGGTTGCACTGTAATGGGCTGCATCGCATCTACCATCCGATGTATCGCCTGCGCGATCTCATCAGCCCCAACATTATTCCTCCTCCTCCTATTTGCCATAGCTTGAGTACGCCACATATAACTGTTCACAGCAAACAACTTTGGTTAAGACTTCATACTAAAGGTCAGATATCAAGCAATGATCAAAATGATCTCACAAGCACACACACGGTAAGCTCACTCCCCATAGACACCAAAAATTATTTTGAAAATAAAGCTCTGATACCAAATGTAACATCCTGTCCGGATATTACGAAATTATTAAAATAAAATAGAAATAATACATCAGCATCATTTATTAAAAAATCTCAGGTAATAATAATGCCTCGTTTCCCAAAACACGGGAAATGTAGAACTTCATTAAATTACCAACAAGTCCATAAATACAAAACAGTGAGTTTAGTCCAATAGGCCATGAGCCTTTACATCATACATTAAAATAAAGCGATAAAAACATGAACATAAAAGTTCCCAAAACATCCCCTCTCCGCAGCTAAGCCTCACCAGCTCCACCTGCATCATCACCTGCTCACATATACCGTGTACACGATCATCGCCAAACACAAGCAGATAGGGTGAGTTAACAGTTAAACACACAAAAATATACCAAACACAGATATACATGTATCAATAATACAAATAATGCAACAATAGCACAACGCTTTATTTATACTGCATGGCCACAACCATACCGAGTATCCTTACTCTTCCCACAGAACCTTACTCCATTTCCATCACATGGCCACCACCATGTACATCGAAGCACTTAGTGGAAGACTCGTTACCTTCCCTACACATGGCCATCACTATGTATATTAAGCACATCAGGAACCCTCGTTCCATTTCTTTCACATGGCCACAACCATGTTAGTAGTGTTCTATATCTTCTAGTAAGTATCTCAAGGTGCCTTGCTGCCACACCTATCGGCCACAACCAATAGAGCACGTGCAGAAACCATGCTACGGATCACACACCGTAACGCCAGGTGAAGTTCCCAAATACAAACATAGTCTGTAACGTCCCGGGACTACCAAACTCGTCAGCAACCACTGAGGAGGGCAATCCATTGGACCCATCCGTACTGGCCACAACCAGCACACTCACACCGACACACTCGCCAACCCGAGCCACAACTTAAAGTTCCTCGTGTTCATCCGCTATCTCGAGCCACAACTCGAGGGAAGTCATTCTAGGCCACAACTCATAGAATGCCACGTGCTTAACCCCCATCCCGAGCCACAACTGAAGGATACGTTCCGGGCCACAACCCATGGAACACCAACAAGCCCACCAAGAAGATATTTTAAAAGCCATGTAGAACACCTCTCACAAATTTCATCTCGTCTTATAAACACAGTGGGTACATCTTCCTTAAACGTACCTCTTCACCCTTGCTTGCTTAAATCAATAGCCTTTGTTTAACCATTACAGTCCACCTCTCATAGCTAGACCCCCAACCTGTGCAAGCCTCCAAAACCATTGCAGCCTACGTATTCTCGCTTAAGCGAGCTCATGCTCGCTTGGGTGAGACTCTCGTTCGCCCAGAATAAAAGTGCCTCGTCTAGGCAATGAGTCCCTCCAAGCCTCAGACCTTCCCTCGCGATCTTGCTTAGGCGAGAGGGTCTCGCCTGGGCGAGATGTACTCCCGCTCAAAACAACAATCACCCTCGCCTGCGCGAGTTGTTCAACCAAACACACAATCTCATACGATTTATCACTTAGGCGAGTCTCACTCGCCTAAGCGAGATGAGCCCTCGCCCAAACCCCAAAACTCTCCGCCCGAGCGATGGCCACGAGCAGATTGAGGATTCGCGTCCCTGCATATCTCGCCTAAGCGAGCCTGACTCGTTTGAGCGAGAATTGCAGGTTTTGGCGCTGATTCACGCACACAACAACAACAAGTTCACCCAAAATACACTCCAAATTCATACCATTGCAATCATCACAGTCCCATTAATCATACGCGCGTAATTGAACACTGAAACAGTCCCCCCAGCAGCCCCAAACACGCATAACCACATAATAGACAGTGCATAACCCTATTATTTTCATGCTTTTTGGCCAAAGTTCAATAAAACAGTACCAAAACCCATAACCCCTAATTCCCTCACGTATAGCATGAAATTCAGGACACAATTCCATCATTGATCATACCAAACATCAATATAAACATGGGAATTCGGCTCAGCTCCCCTAACCTGAAATTTCCTCGCTTAAAACTTGATTTTTGGGAGACTTTCTCGGAACACCAATGCCCTCCCTTAGCGTCTCTCCCAAATGGCTCTCGATCGCTTCAGACCTCACTATTCACTCTCAATTTTCGCACTCCTTCTAAGCTCCTCAGAAAACATCCTTCCAAAACCCTATTCTCCTCTCAAATTTTGCCTTTTATAGGTCTTACTAATTGGTTAATTAAAAAAAACGGGAATTAACTTTTATTTCTATTCAAGGCCCATCACTTAATGGTTTTTCAGCCCCTTTTTAGCTACCCCTTCTGCTAAGGTCTTTCTCATCTATTCATATTCAGCCACACAACCTTGTCTTTCTCATCTATTCATATTCAGCCACACAAACCTTTTAGCAAAAAGAAGGTTAAAAAATTGGAGTCCACCCAGGTTCGAACCCACACCATGCCAAAGTTAAATCAACTCTAAACCATCAGGCCAACCCATGTTCCTTGCTAACCCATACAATTCAAGCATTATCTCATACTGAGTGTGGCCCAACATATTATTAAAACATTAATAACAAAATACACATAAATGACATACATAGGACTCGAACCCAAGTCCTTTCACACAATCAAAGTACTCTCAACCATTTGAGCTAATACTTTTCCATGTCACACATAACAGAAATTAATGTCATAAATGCACAACTCACCCGTATTTATTAATTAATCATTTATTTATTTAATTAATTTCCGTGGATCTTACACCACTTGAGTTTGAAGCCGGTGATAATGTAGTTCTCAGGATTACGCCGACAACAGGTATTAGGTGAGCCCTCAAGTCGAGGAAGTTGACTCCTAGAGTCATTGGGTTGTACCAGATCATGAGGAGGATTGGACTAACGACGTACGAGATTGCTTTGCCACCTGACCTGGAACATCTACACAATGTCTTCCACGTGTCACAACTAAGGAAGTACATTGCAGATCCTACTCATGTCTTGGAGGAGGACGATGTTCAGGTGCACGAGTACCTGACGCTCGGAGTTGGACCAGTGAGAATCTTGGATTCTCAAGTCAAGCAACTCAAAGGAAAGGAGATTCAAACTGTGAAGGTCCTCTAGGATGAGGCAACATAGGAGATGACGTGGGAGATGGAGGATCTCATAAAGAAGTCATACCCTCACTTATTTCCTGGTAAGTACTATTTTTGAGGACGAAAACTTTTAAGGTGTAGGGAATGTAAGACTTTTGAAAATTAATTAATTAATTAATTAATGCGGGTAGTGGGAGCCTTTATGACATTTAATTTTAACATGCATGACTTGGAAAAGTACTAGCTCAAATGGTTAAGAGTACTTTAGGTGCTTGGATCAGAATTTTTGCAACACTGAGAAAGTGAAGGTGATACAGGATCGGATGCGAGCAACTCAAAGTCGGCAAAAATCTTATGCAGATAAAAGGAGGATGCCACTAGAGTATGAGGCAGGTGACCACGTATTCCTCAAGGTTACACCTATAGCAGGAATTGGGAGAGCTCTCAGGTCGAGGAAGTTGACTCCTCGATTCATTGGTCCTAATCAGATCACGAGGAGAATTGGACTAGCAGCGTATGAGATTGATCTGCCACCTCACTTGGCAAATCTGCACAATGTCTGCCACGTATCAGAGCTAAGGAAGTAGATTACGGATCCTACTCATGTGCTGGAGGAGGACGATGTTCAGGTACGCGAAGACTTCACGATTGGAGTTAGACTAGTGAGAATCTTGGACTCTCAAGTCAAACAATTTAGAGGGAAAGAGATCCGAACTGTGAAGGTCCTCTAGGATGAGGCAACTCAGGAGATGACTTGAGAGATGGAGGATCTAATGAGGAAGTCTTATCCTCACTTGTTTCCTGGTAAGTCCTATTTTCAAGGACGAAAATTTTTAAGGTGGGGAGAATGTAAGACCCGTGAAAATTAATTAATTAAATAAATAATTAATAAATGCGGGTAGTGGGAGCCTTTAAGGCATTAATTATTGATTTATATCACGTGGAAAAGTACTAACTTAAGTGGTTGAAAGTACTTGATTGTGTGAGAGGACTTGGGTTCAAGTCTTATGTATGCCAATTGTGTGTTATTTAATTTAATATTATTTTTAATAACATGCTTGATCATGTTGAGTGATAATATAATCATAGAATTATATTAAATATCATGAAATATGAATTGGTTGAATGGTTATGCATTGATTTGATAATGACATTGTTATGGGTTCGAACCTTGATAGATACAAATTTACTTTCTTTTGGCTAAAATTAATTTTGGCACGAAATTGGAGAGTGATCAAAGAGGAACTCCAAAGAATCTTCATTTTTAGCAAAGGAATCCAGGTTATGGGAGCTTTACGCGTTAATTCCCTGTTTAAATCTGATTGGCATGCTAAAAATAGCAATTTTACGCGTTAATTCCTTGTTTAAATCTGATTGGCATGCTAAAAATAGTAGTTTTATGTGTTGATTTTATTTTAAGTCTTATTGGCATGCTAAATATGGTATGATTATGCATGAATTATTTTATTCCGTTTAAAGCTTGTAGTTCTGGAAAATTTCAGAAACTGTCTGGCCGACGATGAACTGCCGTCACACGACTCTTTTCTTTTCTAGGCCAGTTAGGGTTCCTCCAGAGGAATCACCTGCTAAATATAGTGCCAAATAGTCTAATTGACCAATGCTGACCAATCCTTGCCAAGAGTTGACTAATCGACCAGAGTTGACTATTTGATTGTCCAGTGAGAGGCTGCCACGTGTTAGAGCAATCTATCTCTCAAGTCAGAATTCTTTTTTCGCAATTAGGATTTGGCTGCCGTGAGGGTTGCCACAAGGTTCGTTTTGCAGATTTTGATTGTGGCCACTGGTTCTCCGATGGAGGACGTGTTCGGTAGTGCATTTGTTGTTGTTGCAATGCTAATAACGCTAGGCATGCATTGCAGTGGCAATGGTGGTGCTCATGGCTGCATATCAGAGTTCCGGAAATAATGGAAGTGCTAGGTCCGCGGCTATTGCAGAAAAATGGTAACAGGTTCGCGTTCGAGAGTTGCGATGATGGTTGAGAGAAGGTTTTGTTGCTGCAAGTCGACCGTGGTGCTGCCATTGAAGGTATCAAGCATGGTGGTTTTGTGTTTCCCGCTGCCATGAGCGTTGCCATGACGAAGAAGATACAGATCTAATCCCGACGAGAAGACACAACTGCTAGTTTGATGGTTTCCATGGTTGACGTCGTGAGGAACAAGGTGATTCGCATGCAGGTGCAGGTATGGAGGTGTTGTGTTGCGTCACAGCTCTCGGTTTCTCTCACGGTGAAGGAGAAAATGGAGGATTCGCGGTGGTTGCCGAGTTCACAGTGGACATGGACGGGGTTGCTGGTCTGAGGATGTTCGAGGTGCGCGTAGCGGTGGTGGTAGCATGATGGAGGGTGATGGCGTGACGTAGAAGACGGTGGCGCAAAGATGGAGCAATGGAGGTTCGTTTTGGATACTACAGGTGATGGAGGGTAACGACGCGACATTAAAACAACGGCATATAGAGGTGGACGGATTTTGCGGTGGCTGCCGTGGAGGGTGGCGGCTGCGACATGGAGATGGTGGGAGAGAAGGAAAATTAGGGTTAGGATTTTGGTTCTGTGAAGGAGAGAGGGTGATGAGGTGTCATTCCATGAGGTTATTTTAGTGAGTGGAGGATTGAAGACGTGACAAGCTTTAATTGGTTATTATAGTGAGTGGAGGATTGCCACATTGTAACATCCCACCAGGATATTACGAATTAAATAATAAAATAAAGAATTATTAACTCGGTTTCATTTAATAATACCTCATTTCTCAAAGCGCGGGAAATTTAAACTTTTATTACTTCCAAATATAATCCAAAATCTAAAGTTTATAAAATGGAAATAATATAAAAGCGTCTCATAAGAGTTACATATTATTTCAAAACCATAAAATAAAATAAAAAAATCCCAAGCTATCCTTTCTCCGTGGCTAAGCTTCACCAGAACCACCTACATCAACACCATCTGCTCACGTGTACCGCGTACACGAACATCGCCAAACACAAGCAGATAGGGTGAGCTTAACAGATTAATCATATAACTAGGTTGAATGGTTGATAGGGTGAGCTTAGCATGGTTTCCTACATGTGCTCTCTTGGTTGTGGCTGATAGGAGTGACAGCAAGACATATTGAGATACTCACTAGAAGACGTAAAACACGGTTAACATGGTTGTGGCCATGTGGGATGATATCAAAGGATGGAATTCCTTTAGTGTGATTGTGTTATATGTAACATCCCTAAGGAATATTACTAATTTTTAATAAATAAAATTCCAATTAAAATAAATACCGCATTGATTATAATTATTTCCCAAAAACGCGGGAAATTTAAAACCATAATTAGTACCATACATAGTCCGAATGTACAATATCGTTAAATAGAAATGTTATTAAAATTCATCATAAAAATATTTACATCAAAATCAAAACAATAAAGTTTCTGGGACTCCTCGCCCAATAGTAGCCGACGAGAACTCAACCAGTTCCATGCCCATCATGTGTCCCACCATCAAGCACATCCCAGACCCCTATTTGACTTAGTCTTTCAAGCCAACACCACAAACACATGCACATAATTCCTATACTTTAGGAAATAACAAGTAACAGTACAAACAACACATATAAACATGACTCCTCGCCATTCCATTACTTTTAAAGTATGATTATAATGTTCCCATACTTTCCCAAAATCCGTCATGATCATGCACCACTCGATCATAGTGATATCATCAATAGTGGCTTTATTCACACACTTATAACATCATACATTCGAGCTAACATATATAGGTTCATATATTCAACATGTTTCAACAAGCAGTACCATAAACATACTCATCAATCACACATCTATATGTTTATATATATACATTCACCAATCAAGGCCATATCAGCACTTGAGCACACTTAATCATCCATTAGTAATCATACTATTAGGGAATTCAAACACCCAATCATGAGTGACGTATATCTACCTCTGCAGGCATCTAATTCAAATCTCCACCGTTCAAAGTGAAGAACAACATGGTGTGAAAAACCTTCCAAAAATTCACTTAAATCGGACGGTTAACGAATCAGGAAATGCAGTTTTACAAAAAGTGCGCAGACCAGGAAAATTGGTGGCGCCTAGTGCCAGAATCAGTAGCCTAGCGACTGGCGGTACAAAACTACCGTCGGGCGGTTCCTGTTCTGCAAAAATACGGAAAACAGCATTTTTCATGAATCATAACACCACGCACCACTGGTATGGCGCCTGGCGGCCAAAGGGGTGCCGCCAGGCAGTTCCTGCACTTACGAACCTTACCCCCTTCACAACAACTTTGATTTCCATCAATTTCTGACTCCATAGGATACGATCCTAGTTATTGGGATTATGGTTCATCCCTAACGCTTCCCATTCATGAATTCATTAACATTTTCCATTTAGATTAGAGTCGTTTTCGAAATTCCCAATTCATCAACCCTAAGATAACCTTCATGCAATTTTCTTCCCAATTAAACCCCAATTCCACGAATTTCCAATGAAATACGATGTTTAATCAATCTTAAAGATTAGAACGCGATTTCTCCCCGATCAGAAACCTCCCAGAACGCAAAGAACATCAAAATCGAACCAAAAGGCTTGCATCGCCTGGCGGGTCAATCAACACCTCCAGGCGCTTCATTTGGAAAACCCAGAAACTTGGTACAAAGCCATGCGTCACCTAGCGGTCGGGAGCTTACCGCCAGGCGGTTCCTCTCTAGGAACCCAGAAATAACACAACACAGATGAGTCGCCTGGCAGCATTTCTTCACCCGCCAGGCGGTTTCTGGAAAAATCCCAGAAACATGAATTTTCATACAATTTGGACAGATTATTAACACCCAATAATCATATAATTCATGCAATCAAACAATACAAAATTAAAGGTATGGTTCCAGCTCCCATAACCTGTTAATCCTTGCTCAATTTGAAAAATCAAGGCTTCTCTTGTGTCACCAATAGTCCTACCTTAGCCTTCTCCCAATGCACTTGATGCTCTTATCAATTCCACATGAAAACTCACCTTCAGACTCTCTTTTCCACTGTCAAATTCGTTTTTCCTACTACCCTTTCACGTTTTCCTCTCTTTCTTCTCCAAAACTACACTAATTAGACCATTAACTAAGCCTTAATACTTGTTAATGTTAGGGAAAACGAAAATGCTTTCAATTAGGTGTTAATGATCATTGAAAGACTATTATTGGCTGCATTCCCAGCCCACTAGGTTGTCCTTCTTGCAGCTAAGGTTTTCTCTGGCCTTTCATATTCATGCCAAAAGAAAATTTGCCAAAAAGAAAGTTAAATTCATTCTTAAGAAGGTTTGAACCCACAACCCCTCAATTACCAAGTCAATGCATAACCAATTCAACCAATTCATGTTTCATGATAATTCCTATAATTTTAGGATTACATTATCACGTTTCAGATTCAAATATACATTAAAATAATACAAAAGTTAAAATAACATACAATTGGCATACACAAGACTTGAACCCATGTCCTCTCACATAATTAAGTACTCTCAACCACTTGAGCTAGTATTTTTCCATGTCATAATACTCCGCATTAAATGCCTTAAAGACTCCTATTACCCGTATTTATTAAATAATTATTTAATTAATTATTTAAATTTCTCGTGTCTTATATTATATATATATATATATATATATATATATATATATATATATATAAATGTATTGTATATATGTTTATTCTGTTAGCTCACCCTATCTGCTTGTGTGTGGCGATGATCGTATACGCAGTATACGTGAGCAGACAATGTTGCAGGTGGATCCAGTGAGGCTTAGAGCCGAAGCGGGGCTAGACTGGGATTCAATTTTTTTGTTTAGAGTTTTTATGATGTTTTGAAACAGTTGTAATAATTTATATTATTAGACTTGGATTTTTTATTATGGATTTTTATGTTGATTTATAGTAGAAGTTTTGAGAATATTCATTACTATTATAAAGTTTTAAATTTCCCACATTTTTGGGAATTGATTTTTTAATAAATGAAGCTGATGTAATATTTCTTTACTTTATTATTTAAATTCGTAATATCCAGTCAGGATGTTACAATGCTGAGTGAAGATGGTTGTTGTATGATGAACAAAATTGGGTTCTTAATGAGTGGTGATGGTGCCACTTGAGGTTGAATGTTATACGTGAGTATAATAGGATGATGCTAGTGAATGGGGATGAAAACATGAGACATGAAAATGATTGGTTGAGATGAAGGTGATAAAGCATGTGTGGGTTGAGATTATGTGAAGGAACTTGTTAATGGGTATTTGGAAAATGGGAAGATGATGAATGGTGTAAGACCCATGCAAATTAATTAATTAAATAATTAATTAATTAATAAATACGGGTGGTATGAACCTTGATGTCATTAAATGTTAATTGGTATGACGTGGAAAAGTATTAACACAAGTGGTTAAGGGTACTTAATTATGTTGAGAGAACTTGGGTTCGAGTCCTATGTATGCCATTTATGTGTTATTATTATTTTGATAATATATTTGTGCCCATTGAGTGATAGTATAATCATAGCCTTTTGATAATTATCATTAAATGTGAGTTGGTTGAATGGTTGTGTATTGAATTGGCATTGTTATGGTCATAGGTTCAAACCTTGATAACCATGAATATATTAAAACTTATATTACTTTTTTTTGATTTTGTTAGAATCAGCTTTGGCTTGAATGTGAAAGGGTAGAGAAAACCCTAGCAGAAGGGGCCGCCAAGAGGGGCTGAAAAACCAGTAAGTAATTATCATTGAATAGAAATTAAAACACCATTAAGCCCATTTTCGTTTCAACTCACTAACCCAACATTAAGACACATATAAAAGGCCAATTCTATGTGGGAAGAAGGGTTTCTGCGTTGAATTGGGAGAAGGCTTGAGGAGAAGCACTCTTTTCTTCTCAATTCTAATCAAGAATTCCAGGTTAGAGGAGCTGCCCTTTGTGCGTGTAAATTAACTGATGTGTGTTATGATTTTGGAGAATTGTTATTCTCAAATGAATTATGCATGATGTGAATCTCGTAGTATGTATGATATGATTGAAAATGTGGTTGGTTTGATGTTGGGTGCAAAGCCTTTTGTGCTTTATATGAGTAGGATTAGGGTTTTGGTATGTATGTGTCATTGTTGATTATATACTCGAATGTTGGTAGTCCATATGAATAGAAAACATGATTCTGAGGTTTGCTTGTCGTTACATATGTTGCTAATGATTCAGTTGGGTTTTGGTATGGTTTTAGTGGTTTGGATGCGTGAACAGAGACGAAACTCTACTAATTTTGCCCAGGCGAGTTACTCTCGCCTAAGCGAAAGTTGCAGAATATTGATCTTGGTTTTGGTTTGAGCTTTTCGCTCAAGCAACCACTGTTAGGGTTGAGCGACTTGGTCTCTCGCTCAAGCGAGAATGGCTCGCCCAAGCGAGGTCACGATGAGACCTATATGTGTTAAGCGTGAATCCTCGTCCAGGCGAGGGGTTTTTGGGTTTGAGCAAACTAGGGTCTCGCTCAGGCAATAATGTTTCACTTGAGCGAGATACTATGGCGAGCCATGGTTCCGCACGCACTCAGGCGAAAAGGACTAGCTTAAGCGAGACACGTACGATTGCTTAGGCGAAAACCCCTAGCTTAAGCGAGAATGGTGAGAATTCATGCTTATGAGTACTGATCGCGCTGGTTGCTTGTATTTTTTACTACCTTATAGGAATTATATGCATGTGTGGATGTGTTTGGACTTGAAGAACTAAGTCTTTAGGATCTGGGATATGCTTAGCTTGAGTCGCGAATGAGGAGTTCATGATGGGTCGACCGCATGCGGAACATGAACGGTTTAGTTCACCGGAGGTACTCTCGTTGGGATGAGTGGGCGAGGGAGTTCACCTCATGCTCAACTTGAGAATGCTGTGAGCGAGGGAGTTCATAGTAGGAAAGGCAGGTATGCGGGTCCGGGTCCGAGCAGGAAGTTCGGATGATGGGCGAGGGAGTCCGTGAAGTAGGACTACAAGCGGGATAGGCTTGTAGGTTGGATCACGAGCGAGGAGGGTCGTGGAAGCACATGGAGTCCCAATAATTAAGAGTGCATGCATGCACTCATAATGTTTATGAGTGGGGAAATGGGCATTTTATTGTAAATGAATGAATAATTATGAATTGTCGGGTGGGATTACTTCATATTTATTTATATCTTTGTGCATAGCTCACCCTATCTGTTTGTGTGTGGCGATGATCGGGTAACTTGTTATCCAGGAGTAGATGATGTTTCAGGTGAGCCAGGAGATGCTTAGTGGCGGAGTGAGGGAACAGAGTATGAGGGGATTTTATACATGTTTTATTTCATTTTCATGTAATTAAATTACTAATTTAGATTTTCCAACTGTAAAAGTGCGTTGTGAGTAATGTGACTATTTATAGCGATTATTCCACTATAAAGTTTTAAAAAATTTCCCGCGTTTTAGGAAAATGGTTTAATAATAAATGAGGCATTTATTATGTTTTGTTTATTCTATTTATTTTATGTAATATCCTACCGGGATGTTACAAATGGGTTGAAGATTGAGGTGGAGGTTGAATGATGAAGCAGCATATTGACAATTGTGTTGGGGTCGTGTAGTATATGAGAAATGGTGAGGATTGGTGGTGTTGTGTGATTATGGAATGGAGGAAGGTGGTGATGAGAGGGAATTGTATTGGTTGATGGATGAAGATGTTGTTTTGTAAAATGCTTATGCTTGTTGTTTTGTGTGTCAATGGATGAAGATGTTGTGGTGTGTGAGGAGGGGATATTAAAGGAGTCATATGTGAACTTTGGATTGAGGAAGAATGTGGGTATGTGTCTTGATTTTGTGCTCTTTGGTTCGTTCGCGAAGGGTGTGATTGAATCTTGATAAGCATTGGTGTAAGACCCGTAAAATTTAATTAATTAAATAAATAATTAATTAATAAATGGGGGTAGTGGGAGCCTTTATGGCATTTAATATTGATTAATGTGCGTAGAAAAGTATTAGCTCAAGTGGTTGAGAGTACTTGTTTGTGTGAGAGGACTTGGGTTCAAGTCTTATGAATGCCATTATGTGTTATTTAATTATTATTGTTTTTTTCTAATAATATGATTGAGCATGTTGAATGATGAGATAACTATAGAATTATATTAATTATCAAGAAACATGAATTGGTTGAATAGTTGTGCATTGATTTGGCATTGGCATGGTTATGGGTTCAAACCTTGGTGAACTCAAATTAATCTTTCTTTTTGCCAAAATTTCTTTTGGCATGAAGGTGAAAGAGCATGGAAACCCTAGATGGCTAAGGAGAAGCCAAGGCTGGTTGAAAAACAGACCATAAAGAACCATTAAATGGTAATTAACATTACCATTCAACCTTATTTTCGTTTTTGATAATTAATCTAGCATTAAGGACACCATTAAAAGGCTAATTGAGAGAGAAAGGAAGGTTTTTTAGTCTGGATATTTGAGGGTATTGAGAGGTGCATGAAATCATAGGGAAATAGTGGTTAGGGAGTGGAATTGAGGGGTTGAATAGTGAAAGAACTTAGAGGAACCATTGGAAATCAAGAAAAGGACTCAAGCACTATATCTTAAGCAAGGAAACCAAGTTAGGGGAGTTGGACTCCGTTCTTTTTTAATTGTGTAGTTAATATTGCATGATTAATTGAATAATTGGATGAATATGTCAGGATAAAACTGGGCAAATTCACATTTCTGGAAAATTTCCAGAAGCTGCCTGGCTTGTGCTAAATTTGCGCAAGGCGACTCAACTCTATTATGTTGATTATGGGTTCCAAAGATGGAACCGCTTGGCAGCACGAATTGGCCCTCTAGGCGACGCTTGTGTTCAACCCAATTCTGGGTTTTCCTTGATGAAGGGCTTGGCGTTAGTGATTGAACCGCCAGGCGACGCGAACCATTTTGGTTCGATTTTGGTATTTTCTAGGTTCTTGGATGATTCTGATCGGAGAAAAATGGCATTCGTTTATGTAAGGTTTGGTGGGGATCAAGAATCGTCATAATTACGTTGTAATTGGATATTAATTGGAAGAAAATTGGATAAATGTGATTTTAGGGTTGAACAATTTGGGATTTTGATGTCGTGAGGATCATTAGCGATTGAATTGCTTTGGAAAAATGTTAATGGACGTGGGTAGACTATGAACTATTATGATTACAAGTGAGTGGCATGAGAAGTATTGGAGATGTGCAAGGAATGGAAAAATTGGGAAAGGTTAGAGTTCGTAGGTGCAGGAATTCTGGAAAATTTCCAGAAAATTGATGCACCGCCTGGCGGCACGGGGCTTGCCGCTAGGCGCCAATGCAGGGACAGTGAATCTATGTGGCTGCAAGGTGAGGTGTTGGTTCTGGGTGTTGTGGTGTACATTGGTGGCTGGAATAATTCATCTGGGACATACAAAGTATAATTTTAAAAGTGAAGGATGTTGGGGAATTGTTTATGTGGGGAAATTGGTGGAAATATTACTAAAGTCTAATTAGGATGTATTAGAAATGGGATTACCAGAGTGACAGGAAGCATAATTCAGTGGGAAATTAGTTTGATGGTGCAGAGGAAGAATGGTGGTGGATTGGTGTGATAAGCAGTAGGAGTTCATGAATATGTGTATGTAAGAGTTCAATGGATAAACTTAAGTCTATTAACTATAGAATAGGACAAAGCATTGACTTAACTGAGTGGTACTAGTAGTGTTTTGAATTAACGTTGACGTTTGGCTTGTATCAAGTGTATAAAGTATGGAATACCCAAAGCCTATGTGTTAGTAAGGATTTTTTAGGGAGATGATTGTGAATGTGAAATTCTGTGTATATTAATTGGGGGGACGATAGTGTATTGTAGGTGATTTTATTGAGCCAAGAGATAAGGACTGGATTGGTTGAGTAAAGATGTGAGTAAGGGAATGGAATACAACACCTAAAGCCAAACCAGAACCAGTACTGCGCCAATACTGGTGTGGCGCCTGGTGAAAAAATGTGACCTGCCAGGCGAAAGTTACCCAACAGAGGAAGACTGGAACGCGAGACGCCTGACGGCAAGGGGTGTCCCGCCAGGCAACACTTGCACGAACAGAGGTATCAGAGGCGTGAGGCGCCTGGCGGTAAGTGTCCCCCGCCAGGCGGTTTGGAGGCCAAATGCGTCAGGCGATACCGTGATGCGAGTTGGGTTGCTTGCTTTGGAGTGCGTGATCTACAAAGTTTAGTGGTGCTTCCAAGGTTGGTTTGTTGGTGTTCCTTGAGTTGTGCTTAGAACGTATCCCTTGAGTTGAGCTCGGGATAGGGGTTAAGCACGTGGCATTCCTCGAGTGTAGCTCGGAATGACATCCCTCGAGTTGAGCTCTAGATGGCGAACGAACACGAGGAACCCTTGAGTTGAGCTCGGGTTGGCGAGTGTTACCGTGTGAGTGTGCTGGTTGTGGCTAGTACAGATGGGTCCAGATAGATTGCCCTCCTCAACAATTAGCTTACGAGTTTGGTAGTCTTGGGACGTTACAAATTATGTTCGTATATGGGAACTCCACCTGGCATTGTGGTGTATGAGCCGTAGCATGGTTTCCTGCACGTGCTCTATCGGTTGTGGCCGATAGGTGTGGCAGCAAGACACCTTGAAGTAATCACTAGAAGATGTAGAACACGAATAACATGGTGGTGGCCATGTGATATGAAATCGAATGATGGAATCTCTCTGGTGTGATTGTATGATAAGTGTGTTTAATATATGTATATGTATTTATATGATTATTCTGTTAAGCTCACCCTATCTGTTTGTGGTTGGCGATGATCGTGTATGCGGTACACGTGAGCAGACGATGTTGTTGCAGGTGGTTTTGGTGAGGCTTAGCTACGGAGCAGGGATAGCTTGGGGAGCTTTTATATTTTATGGTTTTGAAATAAATTGTAAAAGCTTATGACATATTTTATATTATTTCCAGTTTTCTAATTTATGGATTTTGGATTATTTATTTATCTAATAAAGTTTTAAATTTCTCGCATTTTTGGGAAATGATGTTTTATTAAATGACGAGTATTTAGTATTTTCTTTATTTTATTTCTTTAAATATGTAATATCCTAATGAGATGATATAGTTGGTGTTGGTCTTGTTGTTAATGGAGGGGAAGAAGGAAAAAGATGAGAAGAGTGCGTTCTCCTGAATGTTTGGAAAATTCGTCTTTTTCTGTGTGGTCCCCTTGGAAGGAGAAGATCCAGATGGGGTTGTGTAAAGGTGATCGAAAAAATCGAGTCCTCTGTTGGTACCTTGGATAGGTAATCATATGAGGGTGTAGGTGGTTGGGAAGAGACTAAAGTGATGAGACTATTTCCTTTTTCTCTTGTGTGCGTGAGTTGAAAGGTGAGTTGAGAGAGAAGAAAGTGGGACAAGTGTCATCATGGGAGTAGAAAGGATTTTAAGTGATGTATTAGGATACGGAAATAAAAGGGAGAGAGAAAAGGTGGGCCATGTGGAAACGTGAGAGTGGAAGGATTGAATGGGTGTGTGAATTAAAACAAGGGAGTATAGAAAATAGCTTTTGGACCAAGTCCATTTTGAAAGGGATGTAAACACAAAATTTGTAGATGTAAGAAGAAATATATTTTATGATTTTTTTATTTTGTTTGTTTGTTATTATTATTTCTTTTAATTTTCTTTTCTTTTTCAAATAAATTAAACATTCATCTTTAATTAATTTCTGAAATAGAATGTATTGATCCGGACAAAATTGGGTGTTAATAGTTGTCCATCTCTACTTAAGTTTTACTATATAATATGAAAATTTTACATTTTTTTATTATTGTGGTAAAAGATAAGTAAAGATAGAAACAACAATTTTGTTCGAGTTTTTAAGAGGGGAGTGAGGGTTAAATGTTAAAACTTTAATAAAATAACCAAACAATATGTGAAAACCTCATAAATGTGTAAAAACCTTGACTTAAAAGCAAGAAAGCATGGTGTGCACAATTGGGAGGAGAATGAGCACAGAGACTCAAAACGAAGTTTTTTTTTTATTTGATAGCAATTATTGTGGGGATTCAAAACGTAGTTCATGGGATAAATGAGTGAGTGCGAAGACTCAAAACGTAGTTTGTGCAAATTTGAAGGGTGAGTACAGACACTCAAACACAGATCGTGTGAATTAACAAAGTAAGTTAGGGAACTCAAAATGTAGTTAATGGGTTAAAAGAGTGAGTGTGTAGACTCAAACGCAGTTTGTGTGAATTAAAAGAGTTAGTGTAGGGACTCAAAATTGGAAGGGTGAGTTCAGGGACTCAAAATTGGAAGGGTGAGCTCGGGGACAAAAATGTATTATTTTTTGGATTGAAAGATTGAGTACGACGACTCAAAATGGTTTTTGGATTAAAAGAATGAACACGAGGACTCAAAATGATTTGTTTAGGTTTAAAAGATTGAGCCTAGAGACTCAGTATAAATTTTTTGAAATATTGAGTGCGGGACTCAATATAAATTTTGAATTAAAAGATTGAACACAGATAACTCAATATGAATTTTTCTTGTTGTCAAAAGATGATTGAAAGATTGAGCATGGGGTCTCGATATGATTTTTTGGTGTGGATTTAAAGATTGAGCAAAAGGACTCAAAATGACCCCCTTATTTTTAAGGATTGAGCACAAAGACTCAAAATGCAATTCCTTTTTTCAAAAGATTGAGCACAGGGAATCAATATGATTCTTTCTTTCTTTTTATTGAAAGATTGCACATGAGGACTCGATATGATTTTTTTTATTGGAAGATTGAGCATGCATGGGGATTCAAAATGACTTTTTTAAATGAAAATTGAGCATGGGGACTCAAAATGTTTTTTTTTTTGGATTGAAAGATTAAGTATGGCGACTCAAAATGACCTATTTGGATGGAAGGATTGAGCATAAAAACTCAACATGCAATTCCTTTTTTTCAAAAGATTGAGCACAAGGAATCGATATGATTTTTTTTTATTGAAAGATTGAGCACAAGGACTCAAAATGATTTTTTTGATTAAAAGATTGAGGACTCAAAATGATATTTTTATGGAGAAGTTGAGCACAGGGACTCGAAATAGATTTTGGATTAATAATGATTGAGCACGAGGATCAAAATGACTTTTTTGGATTGAAAGATTGAGCATAGGGACTCAAAATGACTTTTTTGGATTGAAATATTGAGCATGGGGACTCAATATATATATATATATATATATATATATATATATATATATATATATATATATATATATATATATATATATATATATATATATCTATATA
>Ga0214542_1005916_pt1 | contig 22829 bp, 4 predicted proteins | sample CNSS1metaG_FD_160096 | JGI IMG/M metagenome (GOLD analysis project Ga0214542, IMG submission 160096) | Root nodule microbial communities from cowpea collected in UCLA plant growth center, Los Angeles, California, USA - CNSS1 | ecosystem: Host-associated > Plants > Roots > Nodule | place: USA...
AAATGTGGCAAAGCAACATAAGATTTGCTTTGAATTTGAAATATCCACTCCTGGCATATTAACATTGGTTACAGAGAGAGTAAGTAAACAAAAATAATGCTAAATGCTAATACCACTAAACTAACAGATTGAGCCATCTAGCCAATATCACCAGCAGCAGCATGATGTATAATCAGGAGAAGAAAAAGAAGAACAGCGTAGTGACAGGCGAGAATTGGAGTTCAGGGAAACCCTTTTGCCTGAGAGCGATGGTGGAGTGAAAGACAGAGCATTGGCGTTGGATCCCGTAGTGTGTGGGCATAGTTTGGTGGTGGTGGTGGTGGTGGTGGCACCAGAGCGAGGGGCTCCGCCAGAGTGGTGGTGAAAGTGGAAGCATGAGTGAGAGAAGAAGAAGAAGAATGGTGTATGGCGCAAAAGGGTGAAAAGGGGTTGTGGTGGAATGAGGAAGAGGTGAGGTAAGTAGAAGAAGCTAAGAGGTGAAGGAAGAAAGCTGTGTGATTGTCTGGCCAAACATAACGTGGGCAAAAGAAAACGAACGGTTGGTGTGCCTTTTTTGTGTACGGTTTGCGCATGGAGATAATTGTCTTGTGCTTTCTGTGTGTTGTGTTGTGTTGTGTTTTGGTTTGGTTTCTGAGAACTCTGAACTCACCTCAACTCAAATCTCAATCCTTTTGTTTCTCCAGTGGGTGCCCAGAAGCCCAGATTAGCTAGATTTGCGCAAGCAACCTCTGTACTCTTTTCTCTTCCTTTCTTCGCCTTCTTCAATCACCATAATTCCATTCAGGTCCCTCCTTCTTCAAAAGTGCTTCTCCTCTCTTTTTCTATTACTTTTCTCTTTTCTCCCTTTGGATTCTAGTTCCCAACCTCCCTCCTACATCTCTCTCACCATACAATACTACTATTTACGCTCCATTTTCATTTATATATGCTTTTAAATCTCCAATTACTATGCCAAACCCTTTTATCCTTTTACTTCAAATTGTACGGCTACTTTTTTTTTATTAATTTTTTTTTCTGAACATTAGTCGAATAAAATAAAGAGTTTTTTAGTCCAACAAAAGTTTAAAATATATATATATATATATATATGGAACTAAACTTGAATGTTGTAGAATCGTAAGAGCAGAAGTAAAAAGACAACATAAGTATTAATAGTATTTTTTTTTCAAATATTTTTAACAAGATTTTAATGTAATTCTTTAATTTGTAATGTGGTCTTCGTTTTATTAAAAATAATAAATGTGGTATAGTTAATGTTGTTACAATGAGTAATGATGAAAGTGAAATATGACCTACATATGATAAACTGTAAAAACCATCTTATTTTTTTAAATACTGAAAGGATTAATGAAATTGGAGTTTTCGTGAGTTACTAGAGATTAAAAGTTTAGAGACTAAATCTTTGTGTGGGAGTTTTCGTGATTGTGTATACGCAATTAAGGTTTTCATTTATTTTCCAAACGTGACAATAATCCTACACCAAACTCAAAAAAAGGAAGAGAGGAGGGAACCTAACCTAACTACACCAAATGAGAAAAATTTACTATTATTCTCTGAACGAGGTTAACACCAACCTCGTATCTACAAGAATAAGAATAGATCGAATTAGGACGTATAATCTATCCGTAATCTGGTTCACAACAAAAATATTTATCTGATATCTTTCTTGTTATAATCTTTTATTTAAAAAATACTTGTATGTTTCAGAAAACTCACAAGTATCCGTGGATACCTGCGATTATTTTAAAAGAAGATATTTCATAAATTTTTAAAATAAAATTTAATTCAAATTACAAAAAAATATGAAAAAAATACAAATTAAATTAAGTTTTAATTAAATTTAATCTAATAAAATATAAATTAAATTTTAATTTTAATTAAATTTAATTAAATAAAATATAAATTAATTTTAATTTTAGTTTTACTTTTAGTTTTTTTGTGGATAACGAATATCTACATGAATAGTTAACACGCTACTCGCATCCGACCTCTTTTATAAACAAATATTAAAATACACGCTACTGACTACTCGTGAGTAATAAATACTTACGAATACTAATTAACCGCTACAAATACTTACGGACATGGATATTTTTGTCATCAGTGATTGACATCACTTTTAATTCAAAATCTTTAGGTAATGGATTTATGAGTATTTTTTTCGCATATTGTACTCAACTTTTCATTTGTTTATCCAATATGATATTTTTTCAAATATTTTATTCTCAAGAACGAGTCTATTCTATATTAGCATGTCCCCTTCCAATGAAAGCATCACACCTGAATTTCCAACATTTTTTCTTAAAGGGTGAGAGTCCTTTCTACATCAACAATTTTCCTTAAGTGAAAACAAGTACTTTGATACTACTAATAAGTTTTTCTCAAATAGATTGATATTACTTTTTCCCTTCAAAAGTGAATTCCTTTTACATTGGTACATTTCCTTCAAGTTAAAACATGTACAATAATTTTTACTTATACACCCATTGTTATTGTTGTTGCAGTGACATTGTTGTATTGTTGTTTTATCATAACAATCTAAGCCAAATATCAAGACGAGACTCTCATATCATGAATGATTATTTTTTAAAAAAGATTCATTAAGAAGAGATTATATGATAAGAGTCTAACCCATATAAAAAATTTAATATCACTTTTAACCTAAATTTTGAAGACAATTAATTTTTAAACAATAAATTTATAATTCTTTTTCTTATACAGTACTTAAATTCTTCATTTTTATTAAAACTCACACTTGTATTTCTAAAAAACGTTTTTAAAAAATATGATAGCCATATTAAGAAAAAAAACATTAAAATCAAAATTAATATTAATCCTTTCACTCTCTATAGTAAAATAATCAATTTAATTCATATAAATTTAGTACTAACCCACAGAAAATAAAACAAGTACCATGGATATCTTCAACCACCCAACTGCATATTTATTGTATTCTATACATTTTTCAATCTAATCATGTCATAATATTAAATACATGTCACATTCCATGCATTTATTATCGATGTGTGCATGATATAGTTGACAACAATCAATATGACTTGATGCTTGATTAAAAAAAAATTCACTTTTATAAGTTTGGGTAAAATATGTTTTTCATATTTGCAAACAAAAAGTTGTTCGATTTTTATACAAAACTTGTAATTTTGTCTAAGTTTGAGGCACATAGGTTAATTATATAGTTAAATATTGAAGTGAAGATTATTATTTAATAAATATTTGTAATATGTTAATTTATTATATATTTTTATATAACAATTATCGTCAATTTTTTTTTAGAATAACGGTGAAAGTTAAGTAGGATTAATATAAAATGTTTAATTTGGGTTTTACTCGTGTGTTAATTGATCAATTAAATGTATTTCTACGTAATAACACCCGAATAAGATAACAATATTACGAGTTACCCTTTATATTATTTTTAAATGAAAATAATCTCTTTAAATAAAATTTATTTAATTTTTTTAAAGATCCCTTATAGAACTTAAAGCCATTAACCGAATATATTTCTTTATCTAATGCCAAAAACCTTACCAACTAGACATTTGTCTCTTTCTCCAATTTATGATAATTAGAATATGATTCAAAAGATGAGAAGTCTTTTAAAGTTTTGAAAGAAGGTGTCTCTGAAAAGAAAAAAAAAACTGAACATAATAAAACTTTGTATTTAAAATATTTATTCTAATTAAAATAATACTTAAAAATCTATCGAAAATGTTATGAAGTTAAATATTTAATGGAACACTAGACAAATATGAGTGCAATCTACATAAAATTATACCCGTTGCACAAAGATGAATAAATTCTGGTAATTATTTATAATATTTTAATTTTTAATAATATATGTTTTTATTACTTGTTTAATAAATGAGAGGATTTTGCGGGAGCAGGAAAAGTTGGGTGGAACTGTTCTCACTGTAATGTAATGGTTAGGTTTTTGTAACGAAGCAGAAACAGAAACAGCACCAATTTTGAAAGTTTGGTTCGGTATTGTATATATATATATTGAAAACACAGCGCTTGGGCCGAGGTTAAAGTTGTGGAGATAACCACCAAATACATAACATTCATTCGCTCCCCAATTTCTATTTTCTTGGGATGCTCAACTGCTTATCTCCTTAATCTCCGTTTCATTAATGCAATCCAACTGTTACACCTGTGGAGGGCCCATAAGCCCAAAAAAAGCCCACTTGCATCCTTAACAAATCGTTTTACACAAATATTATTTTTCAAAAATAATTCAACACAGTTCCACATAACTCAACTTTATCACAGTATTTTATTATAATTAAAAAACACTCATTAATAGAACATTATAGTTCTCACCAATTATATAAATACTTTGAATTAAAGGGAGCACAGCTTTAGGCTTTAACTAATCCTCTTTTTCCTTTTGTTTACCCAACTCACGGTTAATTATGACTAGTTTTTGACCAAGTAACTCCGATAACTAATTCAAATTTATGCACCTAATAGTCAACAATCATGATAAAAGATGAGTTTATTATTATTATTTTTGTTGTGCAGCAGCAGAACTGAGTTTTTTGTTTTTTGTTTTTCTTGGGAATTGGAAGATTGGAAGATGATTAGGTGAAAAATGAGAACGGTGAGCTCAAAGTTTTGATTGGAGAGCAGGAAGAGACAGAATGTGTGAGGAAAAGTCTTTTTTTTGGAGAGAGTAGGGTACTTAAACCGAGATAAGGTTGAACAGAAGAAACTGTTGTAGCTTGAAGAGTTTTTATCTTGAATAGGAAAAGTAAGAAAACACATGTGTAGGATTGAAGTTGAAGTACCATGATAATGCTGATTTATTAATACAACATAGAAGAAAGTCGAGAGTGTTGTAAATTTACGAAAATAAGGTCTGAAACAGAAAGGCCCAAAGTAGGTATGTTGGAAATGTTTGAGTTGTGGTCAAATGAAGAAAAAGGGGCCTAACATGTCTATCGCTTTCCACCTTCCACTGCTCTTCGTGTCCCAATTACAATATATCTTTCTTTACTTTATTTTTTACTCAATGTCATTCTTATATTTTTTTTTAAAAGATTTAGTGTGATATCTTTTATTAAATCGTCGTTAAAAGATGATAATTTCATATTCCTAAGCCCTTCTTTTTCTTTATTTGTGCTTCCATTCTTTTCCATACTAGTTCTCTTATTTCCCCAAGCTTCATAGTTTCTACCAATGCTCCAACCTCCTCCTCCTCCTACTTCTTCCCTCACTAATAAGAAAAGTCCTTGACAACCTCCACTTCTTTTCATGTTTCGAAAATAGGTTTGATCCTCATATTTGCATAAGCCTGAGGCTCCGAAGATAGGTATCTACATGTTTCAATTTCCTATACTTTTGTTTTTTCACATTTTGTCCATGACATATTATAAACCTTTGTGCCTTTCTGCGCATATGTCTTGTGGATTTTTGTTTTCTATACTTCTTTCAAGTAGTGTGTTTTTTTTGTCAAAACATAAGAGAGTAGTATGTATCGTATATAATTTGTACGTAGTAGAGGATTAGGGATGACAATACAAGTTTATTAACCCCATTTTAGTCTCTCTCGCATAAAAAATTCAGACTACTTTTTCTGCCCTGCCATGCATAACGTTTTTTCTGCAGCTCATATACAAATTTGAATAACTTTTTTATTTAATTAAATTAGTAGAAATAATAATTTCTATAAGGTCATTTCTTAAGACAAGTAATATTCATAATTATATAACTTATCATTTTTAAGTACAAGCCTACTGAAAATAAAAATTGTTTTGATCTATATTTAAACAAGAGAAGAAATGTGAAAGAGGGAGCTATTTTTGGATGTGTTAGACGTGAATCAGCCAACTACTTTTGGGTGGAAAAAAAATTGTGAGTGAACAAATTACTTACGAGAAAATATAGACATGTTGTACTAGTGCTTTAGGAATTTAAGTCAATACAGACTATGTGGGCCAAATGCGAGTCAGTCTATTGTTAACCGATGTGGGATGCAAATTATGTGGGGTGGGGGGACCAATGAGCTAAAATACTTAGCCCACCCCATATTTTTTCGTGTGGACGTGCATGTTGGCTCACATGGGCTACCTTGCATCATCATCCCTACCAAGGATCCATGTCTATTTTTTCTTTTCATTCCCCTTTCTTTTACCTAACGTCTTTAATGTATGTATGTTTAAAGTGTTTAAAGTCGTGGACAAGAAAGGGAGCATAAATGAAAAAGAAAAAAAAAGAATGACTTAGCATAGGTCATATCACTGACCTTTAACAATATTGTAATCTAATGAGAGCACCACATTGATGTAAATTCATGAATTTGGATTCTTGACTAAGTTTTTTTGTGTTGTTCCTCTACTGTGCCTCCATAATACACTTATTAACACTAATTTTGACGTTTTAAAATATATTAAAAATACATTTAAAATACAAATATAGTATACTTTTAATGTTCAACAGAGGACAACACAAAAAAGCTAGTAAAGAATCTGGACTAGTAAATTCATGCAGAAGATGGATAGGCTAGATGTAGAAAGATTTAAATATCTATCTCACAACAAATATAATAACTCACACAAAAGTGTTTTCAATTTATTTGTTCGGTATTACCTTTTGAAACTTTGTGGTATTTATAATGTTCAAAAATCTTTTGCTTATCGATCTAACCATATATCTTGAAAGAGGAGTACATTTTATTTTGTCATTATACATGTCTGATTCTCAACTCTTTGTAATATGTTCTTTATTTATAATTTTATCCTACATATTCTTTGTTAATAATGATTTGACTAAATCAATTTTTTTATCCATATTAATGTATTATTATTATTATCATTATATTATTATTTTTTTTTTCTAACATCGATTTTTAATTATGTTAAAGCTATAATCTAATAGAAAAAAACCACAAAATGAGACTTTTTGTTTTCAAAAATAGGAGTACATAATAATACTAAAAAAATATTGAACCACTATTTCAAATATAAAACAAAAATTACTATTGAGCTTAACCTCCATATCTTTAATAAATCTTATATCATTCTTATGTCATCTATTTTAATTTTTAAAAAAAAAATCACCGCACAATTTGAAAAAGTTCTCATTAAAATGTTTACATGGAGTATAATGAAATTGGAAAGACTCAAACAATAATAGAATAAGTTAGTATATTAGGCTAAAAGTACATGTTTTATTTTTTACTGTTTTATCCATTTTTTTTTTGTAAAAAATAAGAGTCGACAATAATTTTTCTTTAAAATATTATCATTAACTTTAACTACATTGGTACAAATTAAGTTGATATTAAAAATATATTTTATTTAGTTAACTCTAAATTAAATAAATTTTAAAATAAACGTAATTTTTCTAGATTTAACTGACACTATATTATTTTAATTAAAAACAATTTAAGTATTTGTAACTAATTAATATCGATTTAGCCAACGTTACATGTATTTAACTTTCAAAAACAAATATGAAACAATTAGCATCAATAATTTAAAAATTTGTTGTCTATCCAATACAAATGCAACATTATTTACTAATTAATATAGTGAGAATTATGCTTCAAATTCACTTTTTTAAGAGCTAAAATTGAAAAACAAAAAAACAACTTTCACGGGTAGTTTGATTTTATAGCACAAACAACTATATATATTTTTCTAATGGTTGACTATTCTGGTCATATTCTTTTATGTAGCACGAAATAATGCATCAAAACCTAAGTCTGTAAAACTTAGGGTGATGGAAACCTTATTCTGTGGACATTAACAAATTAATTTTAAAATCTTAATGTTCTTAATATTAATATCTTAGCCATAACTTAAAAAAAGAAGTAATATATTCCACTAGCCTACCATTTACTTTTAATATGCCTAAAGATACATTCATTTAGGCGTATAAGTCTTGAAAGAGTGTTTTCTAACCTAATTTATGCTGTGTAGATTAGCTCATATGAGAAGTAAGACGCAAGAAATGAAAATAAAATTGTATGAATCAGATAAAATAATAATTACATTTATTATTTATTTTTAATAATACTTTTAATTGTTTATTATTATAATTTAAAAAATATAGTAATAAAATGTTTACCACATTATTTGATTATATTGGATTATGTATAATGTACGTTAACCTAATGAATTATAATGTTATTATATGTTGATAACAATATGTAATTGATTATGTTTTTTTTTTTTTAAATTAGTGGGTTTTTTTTCTAATTCGAGCTTTCCATACATGTTAAAAATAAATAAACGAAATATTGTTAACAAATTTGTTAGTTCATAAATACGAAAAAAAAAAACTAAATAGTAGAAATCTCATACCAATTATGATGAAATAAAAGTAATCCTTAATGATAGGACATAATATCATACCATATTATTTTATATTATATATAATATTATTTATATTTAGAGGAAAAAGACAAAGTAAATTAAATGGTCTAGCGTTGATGTTGGTTTTGATGTATCATTTTTGTAGGAAGGTCTTTGAAATCAAAGATTGAGCATTCTGCATCAACATTCTTGGGTTCTTCAATATCTCTGCAACAACAGTCTTGGATCACGTGACCTTTTCATTTCATTTTTTTTTCTTGGTAATATTCATTTAATAATTTTTTTATCCAAACTAAATTATAAAATATATAATTTATTTGTATTCTAATATAATCTTAAATAAATTATTCATTATCTTCATTTCAAATCTCTATTCCTTTTAAAAAGAAATGGTAAAGTATGAAATTTTAATCATGAAACGTAGAAATTAAATATCATGTCTTTTTCTTAAATATATTTCAAGCATAAATAGTTGTTCAAACGAGAAACTTATTTGTTCCTTTTTTATTATCTCCACAAGTATGAAATATATACGACAAAAAAAATCACTTTTACCTTTTATTTTATTCTTTTACGTATAAAATGAGATTTCAAAAAATTAAAGAATTATTTTGTCCTATAGTTATTTATTCAATTAATGAATGAAATTATACACTAGATCAAAATTGGGAGGAGTACTGTTTTATTTTTTTTCTACCAACTTCAAATTTCTATTAGTATTCTTTTTATACTATACATAAATTGGATAATTTAAAAAGAAAAATATACGTTACTAATGTTACTAATATTTTGTGTATTTTGATGTTTCTATAACAATAAAAGAAAAAAAAACATTTTGAATAGGTATCAATTGCTCACAACAATACCTCCTAATATTGGCCACCCACAATACCATAAAATGGATTGACTTCAATCTCCAAAACATAGAGATGTAGCACTATAAGGATTAAAACTTAAAATTTGACTTACTAAACTTTAGTCTACGACACATACTTAAAAAATATTCTGTCTACATCTCTTTAAATTCGAATAAAATCTATACTGGAACAATAATACGTATTTAGTGACTTTAACTAAATTATTCATTCTTTGCTACTAAATACTGTCAGCATTGCGTATAGATGAGATGGATTTAGCAAAGAATAAGAATTGGATGCTCGTTAATGACATCTCACGTATATCCTTAATTAGCTTATACTTCATGATGTTTGAAACGTGGTTTGTTCATATCAAATACTATCTTTCAAATAAGTAGGTTTTAGATTTTTTTTTTAATGAGCAATGATTTTTTAATTTTGGAGAATTAAAAACTATATATATGTGATTTATGCTATTGGTGAAAAAAATTATAAAAATAAGAAATTTTGAATGTTTGTCTAATGGTGTGCATTATTAGAAAGGTACTTGAAAGATTTAGATTAAATTTAAATATCATAACATTTAAATAAAAAGTATTTTGTATTTTAGGTAAGAGTGTTGGTGGATTAATAAATTGATCCACTTACGAATAATTTTTTTTTAAAATTTATTTTATATATTTATTGTATTAGAATGAAAGTATATTGATTTTAAATATTAAATTTTAACTTTATATAATTAAAAATAATAAATAATTATAATAAAAAAATTAAAAAAATATATAAAAATTAATAATATTATGTTTGATGTGTTATGCGTCAATTCACCTTCTTTCTGAATTAAGTTCAACCTACCTTTAAAAAAAATGAGCTATGGTTTTGTCCCTGTTTTGCATGGGCCACAAGTGGGAACCACAGTATGAGACTTCTTCCGACATTGTTTCACGAATATACATGTCTGCTCTTAGAGATCCTAAAAAAAACAAGTTATTTAGATAATGTACTGGGGAATTACCATCTATATAAGACCTTTTGCTCAGCGACCCAACACACAAAAATTTGGTTTCTCTATTTCTCTTTCTAACAACCACAACTCATTTTTTTCAAGCCTGAAAAAAATGGCAATTGATTGTGGAAGTAGAAGATATGCTATGCTGCAAGCAGTGCAAGATTCTGACTATGTAGAGAAAGTGTACGGTGGCTACTACAACGTCTATGTACAAGCCTTTGGGGAAGAGGGAGATGTGTGGGATTTGTTCAGAGTGTATGAGGGGGATTTTCCCGAATTCAATGATCTGCATAAATATGATGGGTTTGTGATCACTGGTAGCCCTAGTGATGCTTATGGAAACGATTACTGGATCCTTAAACTTTGTTTCATTTTGCAAATCATTGTTGGCATGGAGAAGAAGGTCCTTGGCATTTGCTTTGGCCACCAGGTATATGTGTTAATGCTTATTTGGACCTTAGTTTCTGAGTAAAGGGTCATCAAATTAGAAACTTTGAGAGTTTGTTCATTTTGTAATAATTATCTTAACAAGCATAGTTGAGAGTTGTAATTTTGTGAATGATGTTGATGTTATAGGTACTGTGCAGGGCTTTGGGTGGAAGGGTAGGGAAATCGAAGACAGGGTGGGATATTGGGTATAGAGAAGTGAATTTGATGAAAGATGTAGGTGGATGTTATAGGTACCTTGATCATCATGAAATGTCATCATTCCTTTCGATCATAGAGGTGCACCAAGATGAGGTTTATGAGGTTCCTGTGGGTGCAGAAGTGATTGCATCTTCAGAGAAAACTAGAGTGGAAATGTTTGCAATTGCAGACCACATTCTTGGAATTCAGGGTCATCCTGAGTACACCACAGATATACTGTTTAATCTCATTGATCGCCTTCGCGACATGGATGTCATTGAGGTAACATTTAAGTACCATATTCATTTCACAGTTTTGTTATTGTTTTTGGTGTTCGAATGTATGAGTGGAGGCTTGTTATGGTTATGATAGAAAGGATTAGCAGAAGATTTGAAGTGTCAGCTTGAGTCTGCTGAGCCAGACCAAGAATGCTGGAAGATGATATGTAGGAGCTTTCTTAAGGGGAAATAGATCTCCACTCCAGCACTTGTTATCCCTTCTATGCACTTACATTTAAGACCTTAGCAAACATATAAATAAATAAATAAATAAATTTAGGATGGTGCTAAAATTAACTAAGGGTACTAGGTTAAAAATAATTAGTACCCATTAAATTTCACAAAAGTGTATGATTAATTGTGATTTTAAATAAAATTTGATTTAATGCAGTTTTATTTTATTTAAAAAAAAAATATCTAAAAATATTGTATACTTGTGTTAATATTTTATTTAATATTCATAGATAAAATTTAAAATTTAAAAAATAATTAAATAATAAAATAATTATATTTTAATGTTGTTAAAAAATTAAAATATAATTAAACATAAAAACATTTAAATTAACAAAAAAATCAATAAAAAATAATATTAAACATATAAAAAGTTTAAAAAAAGATAATAATTAAAGTATTAATATGAGTTTTTATTGAATTTTCAAAATGTTAATTTTGTATCAGAGAATTATTTGCTTAAAAATTTTAAAAGATATTTTTGTTTTTATAAAAACTATTATAAATATTTATATTATTTTAATTAATAAAATTAATTATATAAAAATAATGAAACTAAATTAGGATTCTAATTAAGATTCTCCATAAACTTCTATTCACTTTTTTCATGTACTAGTTTTATCGACATGCAATATTAGCCACTAAATTTTTAAATATATATTTCATCCTTTAACATTTAAAAGTTTGATTAAATTTCTACATCTTTTAACCAAGTTTTATTGTTTATTATTTTTAACTTAATAAAGTGATTATTATTTAGTTTTATCATCTTACTTAATTATCTTGTTTATTTTATTTTAAGTGTTAGGAAAATATGAGATTTATATAAAATAATATCATTGTTAACCATGTGAGATTACAAGTGCTTTTTATTAATTTTATAGAAATATATTAAATAACAATATTATCATACTTTAATGTTATTTTCTCTTTTTTTAGGCAACTAAACATTATTGTCACTACCATCCATGTAGGTCATCATAACAATTTTTATCCAACACGGTTTCAAACCAAAACATAAAAAGTTAATATATTAATCACAAAAATATAAATTAAGTGAGCAAAATAATATTTTCAAATGATTAACACTTCTTATACTAAAGTTATTATATTGATCTCATTGAGTTAAAGTAATGACTAGTTGGAAGTAGAAGTGTACACGACATTTTCACTAACATTTCATGTTTCACATCTTAAGATGAGTCCATATCATTTGGTCATGTGAACATTAATTATTATTGTCAAATTCATTTGGGATTAATACAATTAAAGCTATTTTGGTTCATAATCAATATACAAGATTTTTTGAATATATTTAAGTATATAATAAAAATTTTGAACTTATAAAGTCTAACATATTTATAAGGATATATTTTTATTTGTGATCAATGGGAGATCGTTAGCAAAAATTTGAATTATATATATATATATATATATATATATATATATATATATATGTGTTAAAGCCATTATATTCTATTATTAAAAAGAGTATATAAATGTCATGAAAATTTTAACTTTGTAGATGTCAACAATATTATAATTTGTTGGAGTTAAATTAAGTATATTGAAAAAGTAAGTGAAAGAAAGAAATTATAGTACCCATGTGAAAATACGTACAAAAATTATGTTCTTTCTCTTTCTTCTCGATCCAGAAAATAAAAATAAAAAAACTTGTTTTACATGATTCCCAATAACCAATCCGATCAACATTCTTATTTTTACATTTAGAATTAAAGATGATAAAAAAAATTTGTACTTGCTAATATTTATGTGTAAAATTTGTGATATATACTAAATGAACATTTTTAATGTGTGTAATAAGTATTAATATTACCCATGAATTTTATTTGAGTATTTTTTTATTTTAAGTATTTAAAATAAAATTATTTGTGAAAAAATCAATCACAAAGGAATTACTTAAAAAAATTTACTTCATATATTTTTATTTTTATATAAATAATTAAAATTGAAATTAATTTGTAAAATAGTAGTCTTTTTTTTAAATTATATATTTTAATGTAATTTATTAAATTTTATTTTAGAAAAAAAGTAAATTTATAATATTTTATCGAGTTATTTGATTCGAATTGTACTTAAAATTAAATTTTATTATCTAAGTTTATATTTTAAATTTTTACTTTTAAATAATTTTATTTAAAGTTTTAAGAAATAAAATATAAAAATATCCACAAATATATATAGAATTCTCGTAAGTATAAAAAATGAAAAAACCTCAAATACTTTTTCACGGATCATCAACAATATAAGAAGACGACCAATGAGATAGATTTTCTTAATAGAATAAGTAGTGAATAGACACTGATCTGCTCGTACAAGATGGATTGCTATCCCTAATAAAAATGAAAATCGAATAATTTAAAAAAAGTAATAAATAAAGTTGATGGGGTGTTTGATAAAATGTGTGATACCATTCTTAAATGGAATATATATATTTCTTAAAATGAGTATTTAATGGCTCTGGAACTTTGGTAATTTAAATTAGAAGTTAAATAAAAAATATTTAGTGGAACAAATCATGTTTCTATAGAAGGGCTATCACCTATATGTGTGTGTGATTTGTATCTTCGATCACTGGTTTTCTTGTGTTTCCGTTATTTTATCCCTCCACTTTTATTTGCCCTTTTTTTCATTTTAATTCAAAGAAACGAGAGGATTATAAAATTATTGATGGGGCGCTGTACATGATACTGTAGATTGGTGCTTGCTAGATATATTAGAACAGGTCATACATTAATTTTAATGGTGACATGAAAGCCGAATCCAGATTCTTTATCGATTATTTTGACGTTGTCTTTTACTGAATATTAAAAATACATTATAATTAGTAGTAATATGTATATTATGAAGAGATAAAAAAAATAGCAGAACAAAATTCAACGAAGAATTCAAATTCTCGAAAGCGATGGTTTTAGCTATCATTCTCATCATTCATCAATAGTTGTTATAGAGTGTTACTGATGTTTCATATTCAAGAGATATGTGTGTATGTCATCTCTTTTCCTCCGAACAAATAACAGAGTAGTTTGTTTTTCTTAAAGCTCAAAGTTAGGTTTTTTTTAGGCACTGAATCTTCTGTTTTTTGCTTTAGTTTTGAAACCAAGGCTTATTTTGGGGTTTACTTACAAGGGTGCAATTGGGTATTCCAGTGAAATTTATGTGCAGAATGGCATTGGATGTGATGTTCCCTGGGTCAGCTGCAGCCACTGCAAAGGTTGTCCCAGACAAATGAATTCTAGGTAAATTCATTTCTCTCTATTCATTCAACATCATGTTTATGAAACAGAAAAACCAGCAGAGCCACAAAATTTATGAGCTCAATATTTTTACCCCATCGGTTGCTCTGAGCAAAGGTGCTATAATTGAATGCAATCATCAGATATGCCAGCTGTTCCAGTCAGAACAAGCACTGCTCTTACACTCTCCATATGGAGATGGTAACACTATTACATGCCAAAATAAAATTGCATTTGGATGCTGTTTTTAGGGATCTGTGACAAAAAAAAAATCTTCAGTACAGTTTTTTTTTTTTTTGGAGTTTTCAATTTTAGCCTGAAATGGTTGACACCATCCTTTTTCTTCGTGATTGTTGGTTTAATCTTGGTAAACATTAGCGTGTGAAAGGATAAGTTGTAAGTACTTGATGGAGCAGTTGAATTCGGTCCTTAACCCAGAAGAAAACACATGTAGCAGAGTTAGATGCATATTCATTAGTAACATCAAACTTTTGTACCTCAAATTTTATGAAAACAGGTTTTTGTCCTTCAGTAGTTTCAAAGAATGTCCTTCCACATCTCTTTCAACGGCCAAACATTGCAAATTGGCTCATCAGTTTTCGTAATTGTGTAAACTCTTAAAAAGCTATAACACAAACGATTAAACAAAGCTTATTCAAACTCACTTGAAGTACAAGCCAAAAGTGTACATATATAATTTCATTTTAGTCATTCAACTGCAAGAAATTTCTGCATTTTAAAATCCAAGAACTTGACCACAAATAAAAGCTTTCTTTTATTTAGAATAATCAACCCTTGTATACATAATGTAAATTTAACTCTTTTATTAAGAGAGTCAATATGGAATAAATCCAAAGATTCAATTTGTTAATAAGATTTTATGTGATTAAAAGTATATGGTTTGCTTGCATTCTAGAGCCTTAAATATGTTGAGAAGTATAGAAATACATTGATTAATGAAGATTTAGCCCTCCTAATTTTCTTTAAAAAATAAAATAAACTAAACTGTTATTATATATTTAAGTATTTGCCAATAACTCATTAAACTGAATTAAATGTTAGTATTATTATAAAAAAAAAATTATTGACTAGTGGAATATAGAGTTATCACAAACATGGTTCAATTCAGATCCATTTCCAAAGCAATTAATATTCACAGATTGAAAATAAGTCCACTTATTATAATATTTTTGTGAATGGTGACCCTCTTCGAAAACCTTAAACTTGAGTGAAGAAGATTCCAGAGTGGTCTTTAACACATATAATCAACCAATTAAATAAATAAACAAACATATAATTTTTCTTCTCTGCATGCATTGATTATGCAAACCTCACTTCAACTCTGGAACTCGTCGCAGTGATAAAACGGCACAATGGAGCTGAACTCGTTAAACTTGAACATGAGATCATCCACTTCCTCGTATCTGTCGGAATCTTCATACTCAAAGTACGTTTGAATGTGATCGGGAAACGCACACTGTGGCAACTCAGACTCCATCTGTGTCGACATATTGGCCACCGATGTCATCTCCATCATTTCCTTGAACTTCGACGACTGAAGCAGAAGCTCCAACGCTGACGTGGCACCCGCTGCACGGGGCTGATGTGGCACCGACGTGGCTTCTTCTACAACAGTACTATTCAGTGAATCCTGGTTGTGGAGGAAGCTTAGTTTTTGCTCATGTTCTTGATCAGGGTTTGGGGTGAAGTTGCTGCTGCTGCTGCAATTATTGTTATTCATGTCACTGAGATTAATGCTAATCTGCTCATTATTGTTGTTATTATTAGGGTTAAGCCACTTAATGTAACGGCTGAGATCGAAATTGGTGACAGCGTTGAGTCCACGGTATTCTATAGCTGCGAGGTCATAGGCCGTAGCAGCTTCTTCTTGGGTAGCTGTGATAATTATATACATAAATTAAAGATGACAGATTTGAGATTTTTATAATGATTGATATCAAATCATCAATTTTTTAAACTTTGTTTATTAATGATAATGACATGTTATTGTAGAGTGCGTAGCAGGAAAAGGTTAAGTTAACAAATCAGTTAAGAGTTGGTGGCTTTTCTGCCTGCCCCCATTGAATACTGCTGATAAATTCGCCATACATGACCCATGCAAACCCATGCCATGGGAATAGGCTAATTAAATAATAACCGAATTGAATGTGATGGATCAAACCAAACAGATTCATTCAATGGTTTTGGTTCACAAAACTCACTCTGAAAGTTCTTTCATTTAAGTTTCAAATGGTGATACTTTTATGGCACTTGTTTTATTAATTCACGAAATGAAAATAAAAACTTCATCTTTGAGAAGTCAGACGTTAAATATTATTTGTAATGATAATTACTAAGGTTAAACTTTATATAATAGAAGATACTAAAGAACAAACAAAGCGTTAGTTACGTAAAGATCCAAAGCACATTTTCGTGTATTAATTACGTACTAATGATATTATAGTATTTCATTTTCTTATTATTTCATTGCTGGCTAAAAGTATTTTGGGTGATGAACGTACCGTAAGTTCCCAGATAAAGATATTTATTGCCAAAAACTTTGCCAATCCGAGCCTCCCACCTTCCATTGTGATGATGTCTAATCATGAGAAAAATCACGAAAATATGATTAATTAACTATAATTAAGATGATCATTACCACTGATGCATGGTTGATCTCCAAATACAAAATGGTTGTCTTTGATGCATAATATAGATATAAATATACCTTGCAACCCCTCTGTATTTAGAAATCCCTCGAGAGAAACCACTGCTTTTCCTGCAGTTTAATATTGAATAAGTTCTTGATCTGCATATATAAGCAATAGTTTTTTCTGCAAAATCTCATGTTTTTACCTCCTCAGAGATCCAATATACTCCTCTCGTGATTGACCTCCCATTTCTTTCAGTTCGTTCAGATAGTTTGATAACTGCGATTAAAACACAAATTTAGTGTGTTTTGTTCTAAATTAATCCACACGCACGATGCATACATATATGTAATATGAAAAACCACAGAACATAGATTAGTTAGAATATTATTAAGTACCGGAAAATTAAGAATGGTATCTTGACCCCAGTATTTAAGTGCAGCTAGATCATAAGCATGTGCTGCTGCGACTTCATTGTCATAAGCACCTGAATTACAGAACCAATTGCTTAATATCCATGTAACTGAACATGCTGATTAATTCTTTTTTAATATAATCTAATACACGTACCAAGGTAAACTGAGATAGTTACGTATGTCAAGAACCCCCACAAGATTGTGAACACCACATGGAAGTAAATTACATTAAAAACATTAGCGAACTTCATCAAACATTAAAACTGCACATATACACATGTAAGTATTTAAAGAGCATGAAACCTTGTCGTCCTTTTTTGTTCTGTGATTCATTCCAGCAATGCTTGTCCCATAAATGAGCTTCGTATCGACCAGTCCATCGGTGCCTGAAGATGAACGAACACCCATTAAATGGAATTAGCTAATGATACGTAAAATTATTGGAATTGAAGAAGATGTATTAACCTTGTGACTCCTCGGTATATGGAGCTGCGTTGAGGAGGGGAGTCTCTGGGGACACTTCTCCTTGTTCGTTTGACCTTGGTGGGGACAGTGTTTGTCGCATTAAGATTGTTGGCAATGTTGGTTGCATTGTTGTTTTTCTGGGTTCGAAGCTGTGAGTGTGATCTTTTGGCCATGGAAAAGATTGCACCATGCGAGAGGAAAAGAAGAATGAGATATAGATGTTGATGATATTAATGGTTAATTAGAAAAAAAAAAGTTTATATATATGTATATATAGAAATGTATGAATATGAAATATATATAAGTAGTGATTGAAGTGATGAAGAGGGTTTATTTATAAAGGAATGGGGTAAAGGATGGGTTAGAATAGATTATGCTGGCAAAGATGGGGATAGCCGGCTCAAACATGGATGTTTCTGGCCGTCTGTAAAATCGGCTCTATGTTAAATTCTTTCCCTCTTGTCTTCACTCTCACTTTCTGCATGTCATGTACCTTTCAATACGTTTTCATATCTCTTTTATTTCTTAATTTTATCATTTTTTTTCTACTTTATTAACGCTTATTATCTTCATTCATATATGGAAAATTATATTATGAATTTCATTTTTAAACTCTTATATTTTATTTCCTGAGGTGGTTTAGTGGTTTAGTATAAGTCATTAATTCTTTCAAAGAAAAAGATAATGGTATATTAATCAATGACTCACACTAAATTATATCAGAAAGCAAAAGATAAGAGTAAAAAATGAGAGTCATAGTATCATTATACTTCATATATCACAACCTTCCTTCTCTTCTCATCTTTTATATAAATCTACTATTCACTTGTAAGATTTTTCACGAGAGAAGATATTCACTTGTAAGATTTTTCACGAGAGAAGATCTTCACTTGTAAGATTTTTCATGAGAGGAGATATCGAGAGATTCAGTATCAGTAAATCATATAAGATATTAATACACAATTTTCAACTCAAAATTTAGATTTACAAATCCTTCTACTTGTATATTACTCATCTGACTGACTTTTGTTAAATGTAAAACTTTCGATTCATTTTAAACTCTTCAAAACAATAGTTTATTAAAATGATGACAAGGGAATTCTAAATAATTAAATTTAAATTTTATGTACATACACGGGTTTAATTTCCTACTTATATATCGATGGAAGAATATATATTAAAAATTGTTACTTTTATTATTTTGAAACTCAATAAAAATTTACACACACTTTAAATTTATTATTATTTTTCTTTACAAATACAAAAATGAACTATTTTAATGAGTAAAACACTCCTAAAAAGTGGATTGTGAATATAAAAGTAAAAACATTTACTTGAATGAGTAGATTCACATTTGAAAGAAAAAGAATCATGACAGTGTTATACATGTTTAAAGTCATTATCCGGTTGAATATGTATAGCTTAACTAAAGAGGGTGGTTTTGAAGCATATAAACATGCGTTGTTACACCTAATTATGAAGAGATGCAGATTTATTTGCAGTTTTTCCGAAAGAGAAAATTGAAATGTATAATATAATAGTAAGTTAGCTAATGTTGTCTCCTTAGAGATGGAATTTAACAGTGAGCAGTTGCCCCATGTTAGGATGTAGGTGTAACTACCCCATGTGATGGATTAAAAGGGTGATGCAGTTTTTGGGTTTGGGAGTGTTCCTCTTTTCCACCATTTTCTGAAAATCGCGTGCTTTTTGCACACTTTAATGTTTGTGGTGGGGGCCTAAGAATTAGAACATGGAGTGGCATGCATGAGTAAACCACATTTGCGTTTTACGACCAAAAAAAAGATGTGCATTAATTAGTCATGCATCGCTGTTTTAGTAGAAATTTGGTAAGCAAACATTGGCTCCTTTTCAAACACTCACTCTCACTGCCACTCACTTAGACTCACCTAAATTACACCTAATACCAAACAACCCCTTTTTCACTCTCTTTCTTCCACCACAATTTTTACCCATCTTCGTTTTTCTTTTCTCGGTACTCTACTTTCATTTCAAAACTTATTTTACTGAGGTTCTTCGAGGATATTGTATTAATTATATCCTATTGTTATATTTCTATTAGTTATTCATGAAGATTTAATGTTATATCGATAATGTTGTTGGAAAAAAAAAATGAAACAATACTAATGAAAAGGTTGGGGGAAATAATCAAATTCCTTATTGATAATTGATTGTCAGAAATTTCCAATTAATTGAATACTATCCTTCTATATTACATGATACACCTTACAAAAACTATCACGTGCTTATTTATAATCGAGAATGCTGACGGATGCTCTTAGGACACTAGTTAAAGAATAATTAATATATACTAATTTTATTATTTTTACATTAAAAATTAAAATAATTAAGTATATTAATTAAAATAATATAAATACACATAAAAACTTTTATAAAGACAAAATTGTCCTTCATATTTTTTAAATACAAAATAAACAATTTAAAATTTTTAAGGTCTCTAAGTAATTAATTTCTTTTATATTACTAAATTTATTTATTTATAATTAATAATTTGAGATATTAAAATATTGTTTATTTTTTTAATACAATGATTTGTTGAGTTAACAGAGATGTTGCAAAAGGTTATCAAGTTAGAGTAAAGAGATTTAATAAAATCTCAAATTGATATTTTTTTTTTCACTTTAAAATGTTTAACACTATTTTTTGTTGGTATTTTGTTAATTTAAATTTTTTTATGTTTAATTATATTTTAATTTTTAACAGCATTACAAAAATATTATTTAATTGTTTTTTAATTTTTTAAAATATTAAATGCAGTTATATAACATTTAAGCGTATTTTTATCTTTAAATATAATAAAATTATATTAATAGTTGTTAGGTCAGATTTTATTTATTATTATAATTAATTATGAATTTTTACAAGATTCAAAATATATATTATACGGGTCAGAAAGACTAATTTGTAATTATATTTTTTTCTCTCGCTCTAACTACTTTACAACTCAGGAAAAGGGAAATTTATATTAGTTTAGGAAGAATTAAGATCACATAATAAATATAGTTATTATGCTAAAATTAAACATATGAATTAGTTAAGTGTATGCTCCTTTGACTTCTTATGGTAAAAGTAGTTGAATTTATTGGACACATTTTTCAACATGACGTGGTGTATTAAATATTTGATATCAAATAAAAATAAGACTCAAAATATTTATATATATATATATATATATATATAAGTGAATTTTCACTTTTGTGAGATTAAGTATTAAAAACTACTACTATATAAAGATAGAATTCACGTTAGGTAACAAATTAAAACAAAACAAAAATGTCATCTTGATTATTCATTTGTTTTTATTTAAAATTAAACTTTTTTAAGTGAAAATAGTAGAACCAACCAGAGTTCACAATCCAAGAAAAAAAAACCCTCACATCACTGCAATTAGTAAAACCCGAAAGGAAAGCCTGTCAGAGCGTCAAACCCAGTGAGAAAAAGCCCAACACAACATGAGCTATCTCAGTAAAGGTACCTTTCTGTTGTTTGCATTGGGGCTTATTTTTCAATTAAAAATTCATAGCAAAAATTATTAATAAAATAAAATATAGGTTCTGCAAAATTCTGTACAAAAAGTTCATCTGAAATTAGCAGAGGATAGGATTTAACGAGTTTTCCGTTGCACTCGATTTATTTTATTGTATAAATCTCGACTTATTTATGTATTTATTTATTATCAGAGCATAAAGTTCATCCATATGACTAGTAAACTATTCTACCATTTCAAAACTATACAGATTTAATATATTAAAAAAGATAAAATTCAGTTGTTGTTTTCAATTTTCAACGGAATATTAATTCTTTATTATTAGATTAATTGTTTATTTTATCTATATTTAGTCGGAGGTGGTGGCGTTACTTTAGTAAACTTATTAAAAAGAACATATTTATTATCTTTTTTAATTCGTGTAAAAATTTTAAATTACGACCAAATTGGCATAAGCTCAAACATTCCTCGTAATGGTTCAACATAAGTAATTATAGGGTAAAATATGTTTTTTTATTTTATTTTATCTAAAATAAATTAAGTTCTGTTTTAGTACTTTTAAAAAATGTTTTTATTTTGTCTTTAACTTTTACAGTGCACTACTTTTAATCCTGGTTTTGATAACACGATAAAGGGAGAAAAAAAATTTATTTAAGTGGTGCTAAAAGTACATTTTAAAAAAATAAAGGGTTGAAAATAGAAAAAAATATAATCAGGTGGACTAAAATTAAGCCTGGTACATTTGAGAGAAAACAAAAACTTTTTTTATTTTTTAAATATTTAAAACAGATAAACTCATGATGAAAACCAGATGAAAATTATTTGGATGAAATTTAGTTAATGTTTTTTCTTTTGGAAATGATTATTTAAATAATATAGAAAAGAGTGTATATTCTTTAGAATTTCCCACTTTTTTTACGAGAAACACGAAAACATGATTAAAAACATAAAAGGGAAACGTAATTTTGAGTAGGGATGGCAACGGGGCGGGGCGGGTACGGGTATCATGATCCCATTCCCATCCCCATAATAAAAATTCATCTCCATCCCCATCCCAAACCCAACGGGTATACAACTTTTGACCCATCCCCATCCCCACCGGGTAACGGGTATTTTCTTATACCCATACCCATACCCATTTTTTTATTGTTCCATATATCAATTAAATAT
>Ga0214542_1005921_pt1 | contig 22818 bp, 20 predicted proteins | sample CNSS1metaG_FD_160096 | JGI IMG/M metagenome (GOLD analysis project Ga0214542, IMG submission 160096) | Root nodule microbial communities from cowpea collected in UCLA plant growth center, Los Angeles, California, USA - CNSS1 | ecosystem: Host-associated > Plants > Roots > Nodule | place: USA...
CACACACACACACACACACACACACACATATATATATATATATATATATATATATATATATAATAAAATACATCAAAATAAAATCTCTTCTTTTATTCCGCATGGCCACAACCATGTATAATCTCATTTCACCATCAAGGGACCTCCTCCTTCTTTATCACATGGCCACAACCATGTAATATCAATACACATCAAGGAAGACTCGTTCCCTTCCTTCCACATGGTCACAACCATGTAGTATCCGTGCACATCAAGGAGACTCGTTCCAACTCTTCTATATGACCACAACCATGCTAGCAGTGTTCTACATCTTCTAGTGAGTATCTCAAGGTGCCTTGCTGCCACACCTATCAGCCACAACCGATAGAGCACATGCGAGAACCATGCTACGGATCACACACCGTAACGTCAGGTGGAGTTCCCAAATACGAACATAGTCCGTAACGTCCCAAGACTACCAAACTCGTCAACGAATCACTGAGGAGGGCAATCCATCTGGACCCATCTGTACTGGCCACAACCAGCACACTCACACCGGCAACACTCGCCAACCCGAACCACAACTCAAAGGTTTCTCGTGTTCAGCTCCCCTAACCTAGAATTTTCCCTTGCTTAGAAAAATGCAGAGTTTTGGAAATCCCTCCTTGATCACTAGGCAGCCTAACGCCTTCCCTTCACTATGCTCTCAATTGCCAAAACCCTATCAACCCCCTCTCAATTTTCGCACCCTTGCAAAGCCCTCAGAAAACAGCTTCTCCAAACCCCTCTTCTCGAAAATTAAGTCTTTTAATGGTAAGTGGGGTTTAATGCATAAAACGAAAATTAAGTCTTTTAATGGTAAGATTTATTGCCTTTAGTATTTGTTTTCAGCGCTCCTAGCTGCCCCTAGGGTTCTCTCCACCTTTTCATATTCATGCCATACCAATTTTTAGCAAAAAGAGAATTAAATTTTCGCCACTAAAGTTTGAACCCATGACCATGCCAAAGCCAATTTAATACTAGACCATCAGGCCAACTCATGTTTCTTGCTAACTCACACAATTCAAGTATGATATCATACGAAACATGCTCCATCATATTATTAAAACAATAATAATTAAATAACACACAATTTGGCACACATAGGACTTGAACCCAAGTCTTCTCACCCAATCAAGTACTCTTAACCACTTGAGCTAGTAATTATCCACACCATACCCATAAGAATTTAATGTCATAAATACACTACTTATTAATTAATTAATTAATTAATTAATTATTTAATTAATTAAATTCTGTGGATCTTACAGTTACTACATTTACCACTTAAATACATTGTGTTTGGTACATAGTTATTGCAAATATAATTCCCTGCATGAAATCATAACACTAAAACGTAGTGTCTAAATTAAAATTTGGACAATATCAATAACTAAAGATCAATCAATAACAATAATGGTTCATCCTATATTAAGTAATTTTGTAAATATTCATGGCATGTCATTGACAAACACAACCAAAATAAAAAAAAGGGTGTTTGACGACATCATATCCAACTTATTTATGTGGCCCAAAAAATGGTCAGAGCTTCCTCACCTGCAAAACCAAAGTAGTGGAATTTTGTAAGGTGTTTTTCTAACTAGAACTTGGATAATTTGAAAACACAGTACATGATTTTGCCAAACAAGTATCCCATATGATGGTGCCTAATTTAATTGAATCTGCATTTAACCAGGGTCACTTGTCTACCTAGCTTTTTCAAAATTGAGTCGGTTGTAGGTATCTTAGGTTGTGCACTAGAAAAGATGTTAAAAAAATTGCTAAAAAATATATTGAATATTTAACTAACGAACATTGTCTGATTATGTGGTAAACACAATTGCACAAAAGGTTACCCACATGAAGGTGTCCAATTTATTACCCATCCCATGATAGATTCATCAACACGAACCACACCATAACAACTAATTCGAAAAAAAAAACAGGGGATTCCAATTAACCCTAAACACAAAAGCAAAAAATCATTCCGAAACAAAGATGGGGAAAGAATAAAACTTTCCTGTAATATGAAAACTATCCACCTCTAAAAGAACGAAACCTGCAAAATAAACCAAAGTCCACCCTCCTTCACGTCTGTGTCATCCACAAAATCACCCAAAAAACCCTAATTAGGAAGAATGACCAAAGGGAACAATGAGAATTGGGAACTTTATCCCTTTTGAGCAAGAAAATGAAAAGAGAAGGGAAAGAGAAGATGCACACCTTTTGATTTGTAAACTCAAAGCTTGCGGATGACAACCAAATGGAATAATGAGGAGAGAAGTGAGCGTTTAGGCACAATTTTCATATGCAAAGTGAAGGAACTATGAAGGAACTTCCAAATAGAAGAAAACGTTTAGGTTTCACACAAATAACGTCAAAATTGTAAGACCCGCATAATTTAAGTAATTAAATAAATAATTAATTAATAAATGCGGGTGGGAAGATCACTTATGACATTAATTTTTGATTGGAAGGACATGGAAAAGTACTAGCTCAAGTGGTTGAGAGTACTTTAATTGTGTGAGAGGACTTGAGTTCAAGTCCTATGTATGCCTATTTTGTGTTATTATTTGTTATTGTTTTAAATATATGTTAATCATGCTGTGGAATAATATGATATTTGGATTATATTAGTTAGCATGAAATATGAATTGGTTGAATGGTTTGGCATTGAGTTGGCATTGCATGGTGATGGGTTCAAACCTTGGAGAACCCAAATTAAACTTTATTTTTGCTAAATTTTAGTTTGGGCTGAATGTATAGAGTTGATGGAAAACCTAGATGAATGGGCAGCTAGGAAGCCTGGAAGGGGCTGAAAAATAGACCATAAAAGATCATTGAATGGTCATAAACATTACCATTAAGCTTATTTTTCGTTTTCGGTAATTAAACAAGCATTAAATGCAATAATAAAAGGCTAATTGTGTGAGAGAGGAAGGTTTTGGAGTCTGAACATTTGAGGTATTGAGGGCTGCACGAATTCAGAGAGAAACAGTGAGTAGGGAGTGGAATTGAAGGGTTGGACAGTGGGAGAGCTTACATGAGTTGTTGGAACTCAAGGAAAGAACTCAAGCATTATATTTTAAGCGATGGAATTCCAGGTTAGGGGAGTTGGACTTCGATTTCTTTGTTCATTCTAATAATTACATGTATAGTATGATAGCATGAATCCATGATCTTTGTTGTATCTGCGAATTTCTGCATTCTGGAAATTTTCCAAAAACCGCCTGGCGGGCTATACATAGCCGCCTAGAGGCTCATACCAATTTGGGTGTTTTCTGGGTTCCCTTGAGGAACCGCCTGGCGGTGAAGCCCTGTACCGCCAAGCGACTCAAGCCTATAACTCAGTTCTGGGTTTTCCTGATGAACTGCGTGGCAATGATGAGTTTTCGCCAAGCTGTGCGGGTCTGGTTGATTCAATTTATGATATTCTGTGCATTTTACGTGGTTTTGTTCGAAGAGAAATTCAGGGGGAGTTGATACGGGATGTTCTGACGTTGTAATTCATTGAGTTTAGCGTAATTTTATGTATAAAATTGATTGAACAATGCGAATGAATTTTAGGGTATGAGAAATTGGGGTTTTCATATATTGGTTAATTGAGTGAGTGAAAATAAGGAAATTAGGGGTACATGAAGGTCTAACAGGAGTATTAATCGTAAGTATATGAGGAAGTTGAATTGAGGGGAAAGATGGAGGAATAGGGACGAGGAAAATTGGAGATCTAGAATTGTTCAGAGTGATGAAATTATGGGAACTTGCCCAGAAAGGCATGCACCGCCTGGCGGCACGGGGATGGCTACCAGGTGCCAATACATTGATTGTGGGTCTGAGTGGCTGATCGGGGCTGTGATAATGTTTTTGGAATATTAGATGTTTGGTTCTCGGGTGAATCGGTTTCTAGTTATCTGCGAAGGGGGTTGGGGATGATGGTTGGATAAAAGTCTTTAGTAATGACAAGTGTAAAGTAGGAGTATAATGTTTTATTTTTGCTAAGGAAATAAATCTGTTAAGATTTTGCAGTAGGAGATATAGTTGGACAGAAAGGACTGGTGCAGGGGCTAGTGTATAGTGATCCTACTAAGGTAGTGACATTCCCAATCTTACCTTGTAAGCGAACTGATTCTGGATGTATAAAGTAGTTGAGATAATGGTAATTAGAATCATGGGAAGTGTGTTAGCTCACGGAAAATTCAAGTGCTGTCAGAACTTTAATAGAATGCATATAAGTACTGATTTGGGAAAACCTCGATGACACCTAACAGTTGGTGAGCCTCTTGGGATGGAATAATCTTGTGGGGAGTTGTTGTAGAGAGGTGAGAGTTGTAAGTGTCCATCCTTATATATGAATACACTGTATTGAGTTAGGAGCAAACTGGATTGAGGGTAAGCGTGAGTGGAAAATGCGAAGAGTACCTAACCAAAACCAGTACCGCATGAGTACTTATGTGGCGCCTGGCGGCATAGCGAAGTCCGCCAGGCGATAGCGAGAAAAATAGTGAGGGTCTGGTGCAGGTGGCGCCTGGCGGAGGGGAAGTTCCCGCCAGGCGATAGCGGCGGAAATAGTAACCTCCTGGAGCATGTATGCCTGGCGGTGTGGATTGTTTCGACGGGCAGTGGTTGTAGAATTTGTGGTTCTTAGGCGCTTGGCGCTTGGTGGTACGTGTCCCCCGCCAGGAGGTCTGGAAGCTGGTAGCACCTAGCGGTATGTGTCCCCCGCTAGGCGATTTAGCTGCTGTAAGTCCTAGTCGTTGGACTTTGTAGGCGTGATCTACGAGACTTTTGGTGATACTTCAAAGGTAAGATTGCTGGGTTCCTTGAGTTGATCTTGGAACGTATCCCATGAGTTGAGCTCGGGATAGGGGTTAAACACGTAGCATTCCTCGAGTTGAGCTCGAAATGGCATCCCTCGAGTTGAGCTTGGGATGGCGGATGAACACGAGGAACCATTGAGTTGAGCTCGGGTTGGCGAGTTTTGCCAGTGTGAGTGTGCTGGTTGTGGCTAGTACGGATGGGTCCAGATAGATGCCCTCCTTAGTAAATAGTTGATAAGTTTGGTAGTCTTTGGACGTTACAAACTATGTTCGTAGGGAACTCCACCTGGCGTTACGGTGTATAATCTGTAGCAATGGTTTCCCGCACGTGCTCTGTCGGTTGTGGCCGATAGGTTTGACAACAAATTACCTTGGGGTAATTACTAAAACAGGTAGAACACGAATGATCTGGTTGTGGCCAGGTGATATGGAATAGAGTGAGAGATTTTATTTGGATGTTTGCATAAAATTTATAAGTGAATACATATATGTATATCAATGTGTTTGTATGTTGATTTTATTAAGCTCACCCTATCTGCTTGTGTTTGGCGATGATTGTGTGCGCAGTACACGTGAGCAGAGGATGTTGATGCAGGTGGTGCCGGTGATGCTTAGACACAGAGTGGGGGATAGCATGAGAGTCTTTATATTATTTATATTTTTGAAATAAAGTGTAAACTTTTATGAGATAGTTTTGGATTATTCCACTTTTGTAATTATGGATTTTGGTTTGATCCCTTGAATTTATAAAAGTTTAAATTTCCTGCGCTTTTGGGAAATGAGATTTATTCATAAATGTGATGTCTTTATGATTTTATTTTATTTATTTCTTTTATTCACTTTAAATCCGTAATATCTTGATGAGATGTTACATTTGGTATCAAAGCTTTGTTTTCAAAATGATTTTTGGGGTCTGTGGGGAGTGAGCTCATCGTGTTACGCTAGCGTGACAATTTGATTGTGTTTTTTTTTATTGTTTTTGATTATGAAATCGTAACTTGAGCTGTGTAATTTGACCAGCTGTAAAATGTGGCGTGCTTAGGCCATGGGTAACAGGAGGAAGAGAAACACTGTTGGAGCTGATGATATCGCTCAGGCCCTCCATCGCATGGTGGACGCGATGCAGCCTATTACAGCTCAACCTAGAGCCCTGGTGGCACCTGTTCGCCCTGTGATGATGGAGGACTTTATGAGGCATAAGCCCTCAAAATTCTCTGGTAAATCTACCCTTGATGAGGCAGACACATGGTTGAGAGAGTGCGAGAAGATCTACAAGGTGATAGACTGCACTGATGCTCAGAGACTGTCATTCATCACTTTCCTACTAGTGGCAGATGCTGAGTATTGATGGGTGGGCATGCAACAGCTGATGCGGACACAGGTAGAGGATATCACTTGGACTTCTTTCAGGACCAGATTCCTGAAGAAGTACATTCGGACTCTGCGAAACATGAGAGGGAAGCTGAATTCCTCACGTTCCAGCAGGGGAACCTGACTGTGCAGGCATACACAGATAGGTTTGAATATCTGGCGAGGTTTTATTTGCCTACAGTCACTGAGGAATGGAGGTGCATGAAATACGATGGCGGGTTGAAACATGAGCTACGCCGGTTCATAGTACCACTCCACATCAGGGAGTTTTCGGTCTTGGTGGAGTAGGCCAAGGCAGTCGAGCAGTTAGAGACGGGGCTCAGCAGTGGGGCTCGACCACAGAGGACCACTATAGACACTCGCCAGCAGAAGAAGCCTTATAGCAGACCATCAACTTCTTCTAGAAAACTACAGTGTTTCAACTGTGGTGGTGAGCATTTGAGGAGGGATTGCCCAAAACCCTCAGGCAGCTCTGGAGGAGGCCCTAGCACTAGCAAGTGCTATGTGTGCGACCAGACGGGGCACTATGCCCAACATTGTCCCAACAAGAAACCAGCTGGAGGCGTGCCAACCAAGAAGCCAGTTGGAGATAGGCCCAGAGCACCAGGGCGTGTCTTTGCCTTGACGACTACCGAGGCGATCCAGTCAGGTAACCTCGTGCAGGCTACGTGTTTGTTATTTAATCATGAGGTTGTTGTGTTATATGGTTCAGGAGCTACCCATTCATTCGTATCCAATGAATGTGTGAGGAGGCTCGGGCTTGTGATGCGAGAACTAGGGTGCGAGTTAATAGTCGCGGCACCAGCGTCTGGCGAGGTATCCACCAGCTCTGTTTGTGTGGGATGCCCTATGGAGGTGGCGGGCCGCAAGTTCAAGGTGAATCTTATTTGCCTGCCAATGAAGGGTTTGGACGTGATTCTGGGTATGGATTGGCTGTCGAGCAACCATGTGATCATCAATTGTGGACGACACAAGGTAGTGTTTCTAGATACAAAAAGTTTGGAGCTTATCTCATCTAATCAGGCTATGAAGGAGATTGAGGCTGGAGCTACATGCTTTATGATAATGGCTCATGCATATAAGATTAGTACTGCAGAGAAAATCAGCAGGATTCCAATAGTGGATGAATACATAGATGTCTTCCCGGATGAAATTCCAGAATTGCCACCTAACAGGGATGTGGATTTCACCATTGATCTCATCCCTGGTAGAGATGGCAAATAAACCCATCTCCGTGGGTATTGCCCGAACCCGTCCCCGTTTTGACGGGGAATCCTCGCATTGACTGGGTATGGGTATGGGTGTGGGGAATCCCCGATTTTTTCAATTGGGTATGGGTATGGGGATGGGGATGAATATATCCCCGCCATAATACCCGTCCCTGCCATATCTCCATCTCATTTATATTATTAAAATATTCACAATTAATTAAGTAACCCTATATATATATATATATTTTTTTTCTATTTATTTTTTTTAAATATTTTGTTTGTCATGAAACTCATTCGCATTTTCAATATATTTGTTTATCTTATCATAACCTTTATGTAATTATGTTAAAATTATGTATGTCAATTAAAATTTTTTTATGTGTAACATTTGAATATTTCTATTATTTTTTAATATTTTTATTTATTGTATATTTGCCTTCCACCTGAGAATGTTTAATACTCTCAATTTAAGTATTTAATAGCATAAACATTTAATTTACTAGGTAATATAAAAAAAAACTCTTTACTTATTATTAGTAATTTTTGTTTCATTTGAAGAACTCTTTTTTTTCGCTAAAAAAATGTTGTTATTTCTCAACCATTGAGTATATATGTTGATATTTAAAAAGTTTTCTTAGATCTCTAAGATGTTTTTCATCTTATCATACCCTTAATTATACATTTGTTTTTCTTTGTGCAATTTTCTTCCAATAGTCTCCAAATTGTTTATAAGACACACATTTGTTAATTTTTTAATATTTTTATTTTTGTTTATTTTCATCATACTATTTCGATAAATTTTATCTAATTATCTTTTATTTTCTAACTCATTACAATCATACTTTAATATTTTCAATATAATTGTATAAATAATTTTTATTTACTACAATATAAAAATTTAATATAATTGCCATGAATATTTTTTTATCACCATCCAACATATATTAGAGTTTAAAAGATACAAGATCTATGATAAAATTTTATTATGTTTACTATTTGTTCTTTGCGTCATTTTTTTTTATCAACCATTGAGTATATATGTTGATATTTGAAAAGTTTTCTTAGATCTCTAAGATATTTTTCATCTTATCATACTTTTAATTATATATATTTTTTCCTTTGTGTGATTCCTTCCAATAGTCTCCAAATTGTTTATAAGACACACATTTGTTAATTTTTTAATATTTTTATTTTTTGTTTATTTTCATCATGTAGAATATTATTTCGATAAATTTTATCTAATTATTTTTTATTTTCTAACTCATTACAGTCATACTTTAATTTTTTCACTATAATTGTATAAATAATTTTTATTTACTACAATATAAAAATTTAATGTAATTACCATGAATATTTTTTTACCACCATCCAACATATATTATGGTTCAAAAGATACAAGATCTATATTAAAATTTTATTATTATATTTATTATTTGTTCTTTGCGTCATTTTAATCAAGTGATGTACTATAACTTTTATTAGTGTATAAAAAATAGATTCATTATAATTTAAAAAAATTGAAGTAAACAAACATTTAAAATATATTTTAATTTAAATATTTTTTTCCTTTTATATTTTTTTAAAAATATTTTTAAAATTTATCAACTAGGTTTCATTAATGTTTGCAAATTTAATAAATGTTTTGGTTCTCATTAAATTTTATTTGGTATTCTAATCTAAAATGTAAACAATTATAATTTATTTTAAAGTATTTGATATCGAAGAAACAACCATACTCCTAATATTGAATATTTGATAATATTATGTTTCCTTTACCGTAATTTTTTATTATTTTATAAAAATGAATTAAAATTAATATTAAAGTAGTAAGAAAACGAGTACGGGTATGGGTACGAGATTATACCCATTATCCGGTGGGGATGGGGATGGGATAAAAGTTTGATACCCGTTGGGTTTGGGTATGGGGATGGGGATGAATTTTTTTTACGGGGATGGGTATGGGATAGTGAAACCCGTCCCCGCCCCGCCCCGCCCCGTTGCCATCCCTAATCCCTGGAGCTAGGCTGGTTTCTATGGCACCGTACAGGATGGCGCCAGCTGAGTTAGCTGAATTAAAGAAGCAGATTGAAGACCTGCTTGAGAAGAAGTTCATCAGACCAAGTGCATCACCATGGGGAGCACCGATATTATTAGTGAAAAAGAAGGATGACAGCTCCAGGTTGTGTGTTGACTACCGGCAGCTGAATAAGATAACGATAAAGAATAAGTACCCGCTGCCGAGGATTGATGACCTGTTGGATCAGCTGAGGGGAGCCGCAATGTTCTCAAAAATAGACTTGAGGTCTGGATACCATCATATCCTAGTCAAGCCGGAAGATGTGCAGAAGACGGCTTTCAGGTTGCGCTATGGTCACTACGAGTATGTGGTGATGCCGTTTGGGGTGACTAATGCGCCGAAAATATTCATGGATTATATGAATAGAATTTTCCGGCCCTATCTAGATCAGTTCGTGATGGTGTTTATTGACGATATTCTGATTTACTCTGAGAGCCGAGAAGAACACGCGGAGCATTTGTGAGTAGTGTTGGAAATTCTCAGAGAGCATCAATTGTACAGGAAGCTGTCAAAGTGTGAGTTCTGGTTAGATGAGGTGCAATTCTTGGGGCATGTAATATCAGCCAAGGGATAACAGTGGATCCGGCAAAAATTGAAACAATTGCAAAGTGGGAGAGGTCACAGACAATTACCGAGGTGCGAAGCTTCTTAGGACTAGCCGAATATTACAAGAGGTTCGTGGAGGGTTTCTCCAAGATGGTGCTGCCCCTGACACAACTCACTAGAAAGGATCAGCCTTTCTCTTGGAGAGATGAGTGCGAGGCATGCTTTGAGGATATGAAAAGAAGGCTGACTACCGCATCAGTTTTGGCTATCCCTAACACAACCAAAATGTTTGAGGTGTACTACGATACCTCATATCAAGGGTTGGGTTGTGTGCTAATGCAGGATAAACGACCTGTGGCCTATGCGTAGAGATAGTTAAAGGTGTATGAGAAGAATTACTCGATGCACGACTTGGAGTTAGCTGCAATAGTTTTTGCCCTTAAAACATGGAGGCATTATTTGTGTGGGGCACAGTTCCAGGTATTCAGCGATCATAAAAGCTTAAAATACTTGTTTGATCAGAAGGAGTTGAATATAAGGTAGAAGCGCTGGATGTTAAATCAATAACAACTCATCCTTCCCAAAATTCATGAATATAGAGTTTCATTTCATAACAATACCATTGCCACTTTAATACCAACCTTCTCATTCACTTTACATGCCAAGATCACACCAACATACCAATTCAATTCATAATCACATATATTTCATGTCTTTATCAACTTCATACTTTAAATATACCAATCAAGCAATCAAACACTCCATAACAGTCAAGCGAAAAGAATAGCGAGGCCCAGCGGATCTCGCTCAAGCCAAGAGCCCTCGCTCAGGCGAGAGGGATCCCTTCGCTCAAGCTACAGGCCCTCGCTTAGGCGAGATCGCGATAGAGGTCCTAGAAGGTTTTTTGCACACTCGCTTAGGCGAGCCCTCCCTCGCTTGAGCGAGCCCATTCCTCGCCCAAAGGTGAGGTTCCTCGCCTAGGCTGCAACTGCACCTCGAGCATCTCTCGCCTGAGCGAGATAGTACCTCGCTCGAAACGAAGACCCTCTGCATGAGCGAAAGCTCGAGCACGAGCTAGGATCTGTCCCTGTAAGTCTCGCCTAGGCGAGACAGGGTCGCTTGGGCGAGAATGTCGGGTTTCGCCACTGTTCATCCTACAACAGCTATATTTTCATACTCAAACAACAGTATCAACCAGCACATGCATCCACAAGCATACAAGCTTAGAAATCACGGAACAAAGGCAAAACAAACATTAATCACATCAAATAGAAATGTTTCTAGCTTCCCTTACCTAGAAAGGAGCTAATATCGGCTTCGACTCTTAAACCAATGGGACCGACAGCTCCAAGAGCAGATCTAAGAAGTGGAACCAGTAGCACAGAACAGGAGCGAGGTTACTAAAGTGGACCTCTAGCGGGAAAAGAACAACAGAACCTTGAAGGGAAACAGTAGGGGTTGAGGTTTAACTTACGTGAAGACAAGCTGAGCTTAGAGCTAGCTTGACCAAGAGCAGTTGTGAGTAACCCTAGCAGAGCATTCTGAAAAGAAAAGAGGTAGCATTTTAGGTACTGTTTTGCAAGAATGAGGCTGAATGGGAAACCCTAGCAGCTCTAGGGGCCTTTACACCCTATGGGCCAGCCCATAGGCTCAACAGATTAAGGCCGACCCTTAAACATTATGGCAGAAATAAAACTGGGCCTTACACATATTGAGTCCAAGACATTAGAGGATGAACCATGTGTGTGGTTGAGTGATAACCCCTTGCATCTAGACTCTGCAAAGTTTAGAAACCAACACATATACATATTTCCTTTAGAATTTTATAAATCAGTACCTTTCTTTCTCCTTCCGCGTATCAAGAAATTCCTGCAAAATCATTCACTAGATGTTTCTGTAAATGATTTACTTTCAAGTAAATGATAAATTAGATAAATATAAGATATTAATAATATTACGTGTTCATAAAATTAGATAAGTAAATAATATACATATTTAAAAGTCTACTTTTTCTTCAAAATTATGTGTTTTTTAAAATATTGATAAAGAATGGTATAAAAAATTTCATTGATACTAAATACAAAAATTAAATAATAATCATGGATTAGATAATTCAAATCCACTTTAAATTTAGTCTATATCCAATAAAAAAGAGTGAATATTAATAATTGATATGATATCCTATTAAATAATATTAGAAATAATAATATTAGAAATAATAATATTAGAAATAATAATAATAATAATAATAATAATTTTTGACGAATAAAATACTTTTGTGCATGGCTGGCTACTTGAGTTGTATTTTTTGTTTGTCAAGTGCTTCTAGAAATTGCCTGCGAAGAATAAACAATTGAATTAATATAATACCATTGCAAAAATAAGTCAGAAACAAAAAAATCTTGACCCTAAAACCTGTGTTCTTATATGGTCCAAGTTATCCTTTTTGGTTTTTTGGACTGAACTTGCATGTGGTCGCGTTGTGATGTTTGAGACGATGAGAATGTTGAAGGAGCTTCAATGACACTTTGAAGAGAACATTGAAATTGTGCGATGGTGTAGACTGAGTTTGAATGATAGGCAACAGTTTTGAATCCGAAGCACCAAATTTATTCTGCCATGACTCTGCTCCGTGTAACGTCCCATTTAATTTAGCAAACAAAATTAACGAAAACGTCGCACGAGATAACATAATAGCGCAGTCCTGGAGTTTAAACCCAACTCCTTACAACATAAGGCAAACCACGGTGCCACAGAAAAACCAATTATGAAGTTAAAAGGAACATAAAGAGATCATAAGTCAAATGGATACATGGGCCGTAGCCCCAAGAAAAGCCCAACAAATAAAACATCAGGTCCAGCCCAGGTGGACTATGCAGCAGAGTCCTCTCCCCTCTGTTGACCGCGAGTACCTCTCGCCTCTACTCCCATCAATAAAATTGACGATCATCGCAAGAGTAGAAGGATAACAGACAAGGCATTCAAACAAGAAAAGGGTAAGCTAGAGCCATAGGATTTCATCTATACAAGCAGATACATTTTCACAATCCAATACACACATCTCAACCAAGCATATTATGACTTCTCAAACAATACACTACAACTCGACTCGACTCATTCGAATACATATAACCTGGTCGGATTCAGCGGATGCTTGCACTTGTGGTGGATACCTCTGCTTACCCCCGAGCTGCTCACCCCCGAGCTATGTGTTACAAGTGTTACAATGAATCAATTTTCCCTCACCACAAGGTTAGCCCTTAATGAATTTCAGGCCTCCTACTACTCTCACCACAAGAGTCAATCAACTCTAGGTGAGACTAACTGACTCCTTAGAGTGTCAGGATGAAACCTTACCTTGAATCCTTACCTAGTTATACAGATGGGACACCCCCATGGACACCCACTAACAGGGGCCATGGAATTACGTCCCGACCACTGAAGCACGATCTTGAGAATCTCACCTAGAGATCCCAAGGAATTACGCACTGACACGGACCAAACTTTCTTAATCAATCAAACAGATTCAGCATGCATACCCACAAATATATACATATACATCTCATACAATTTCTCATAATTCACCACTTTCGTATTCTCAGCCAAACCATACCAACTCATTATTCTCGAACCCAGAATATGAAACTTTGTCTCATATCATTACCATGCCACATTGATACCAACCCTTTCATGTCTCATGTCTAACTCATGCCAAACTCATCATTTCAATTCCATGAACCATCTCATACATATATCATACTCACATCATGTTAAAACTCATAAATCACAACTCATATACCATCCCATTCATAAATGTCATTCAATTCATATTCTTAAAGGTAATAATCATACAAGCATATTGTCCACTTTTGAAAACCAGGAAAACATCAAGCCCAATCACCTTCTCGCCCAGCTTCTCGCTCAGGAAGAAGAGTCTCGCCCAGGCGAGGAGGACCCTCGCTCAAGCAAGCTCCCTTCCCCTAGGCGAGAGCTCGACTTCCAGTACAGTGGCCTTGCACACGTTCTCGCTTAGGCGAGACCCTCCTCGCCTAAGCGAGACGTTCGCTCGCTCAAAAAGAACAGTGGGTCGCTTAGGCGACCATTCGTGGGAAAATACTTAGGCGAGCCCCTGTTAATCTCGCCTAGGCTCGCCTAGGCGAGACATGCCCGCTTGGGCGAGTTTAATAGTTCTCGCCATTGTTTTCTCCTGTAGCAGACATAATGGCATACCAAACAGTGATCCAACTATTTTATACATCCATAACAACACTCAAAACTCAAACAATCACGAAACCAACACCAAACAACCACAAACATCTCAAACATTTTGGAGGGTTCTAGCTTCCCTTACCTGGAAGGGTTTAGCAGAAGACTCCTAGACCAAACAGGTTTAGCACAGTAGCTCTGATACTAGATTTGGGAATACTTAACAAAGTGAGGAGGGAGACACTGGTTCGAACTCGCTTGACCACAGTAGCACCAAAACCCTAATGGAGCGGGAGACGACTGTGGCTCTAAGGTTTTCTGAGAATGAACAAGCAAAAGTGAATTAGGGCAGACTTGGGGTTCGATTATAACACTTGGGCCAGCTCTAGGCCCAATTACAAGGGACAACCCTTTACTTTAGGACAATAAAACGAAAGACCAATTTTAATGGGCCTTACACTCCGTCATGCTTCTTTCTTTCAACGCTTCCCTTTCCAACTAAATACACAAATTCTATGAAATTCTATTCATGCTTTCTCTTTTTTTACTTCTTTACTCTCTCCATTTATATATTGTTTATAGATAAAATAACAATAAATGATATATATATCAACTTATCGTACACATTAATTTATCTAACAACAAAATTAAACATATCACGATATCATGTTAATTATATTAGGGTTAAAGCATTGATTAATCTTTTTCATTAAGATTATGGGTAACTTGATTATTAATGACTATGAATTACTCACCGTATGAGTAACAAATTTTTTGTCACTAAAATTAATTAGTTGTTAACTAGAAATTTTATTATAGCGAAAATACTATCTTTTACGGGTTATAAAATAATGGGCCATTGTTTAAAAATTGATCATGGAAATTATATTTTGTTTCTTATCGGTTACTTTTTAAGCAATTATAAGATTTAATAAAAAATATAAATTATAATTAATATTAATAAATGTCAATGTTGTGAAGTGAAATCTTAAAAATTGTAATAATTAAAAAAAATAAATCCATGAAATTAAAAAAATTCCTTTGAATATTGGTCATTCATTTTATTCACCGATTGATTCTTAATCCATTATACTTGAATTTGAATTTTAATGTGTACACTTGTTATACTTTGGTGTAAATTTTGATTGAGTTATCAATTTGATGAGTTTTATATCATAAAGGAAACAAATAAAAGAAGAAATTATGTTTTGTGTTTTATTGAAAGGAATAATAGAAATATATACAAGAGAGAGTATCTATAATTAATATATACAATCCTATTATTCCTATAATAATGCAAATTTTTTTCCTGTAAATAAGCTATTTTAATAATTAAAATATTTTCTCATGGTTTAATTTCTAACCCTCTCCCTCAAGTTGGAGACTGAATATCAAGAACTTTCAACTTACGCTTCAAGGTAGAGAAATCTACTTTTCCCAATGGTTTAGTGAACACATCAGCGAGTTGTTCAACGAAAGATACATATTTTGTTGCAACTTAACCATCTTGAATCTTATCACGAATGAAGTGACAATCCATCTCTATGAGTCTAGTTCTTTCATGAAATATCAGTTTAGCCGCAATGTGTAAGGCGACTTTATTGTCATAATGCAACAATGTCGGTTTAGGATGCAATATTCGTAAATCTTTCAACAATGATCGTAACCAAATCAAATCACAACAAGTACCCGTCAATACTCTATATTCACCTTTTGCTGAGGATAGAGAAACTGTCTTTTGCCTCTTTGTTCGCCAAGAGATGAGGGAGGATCCCAAAAAAACACAATAATCTGTAGTTGATTTTCGGGATACAGGGTAACCTCCCCAATCTGAATCACAGAAAGCATGCAAAGATAAATCATTTTGTGAAGGAAAAAATAGACCTTGACTTGGATTATTCTTTAAATATCGTAGCACACACATTGCAACTTTCATATAAGGCTTGCATGGAGCATGCATGAATCTGCTTAGTATGTGTACTGTATAGGTGATATTAGGACAAGTAATTGTTAAATAAATTAAGCGACCAACAACTAGTTTATACACTGATGAGTCCTTTAATAATCCCCCTTCATCGAAAAGTTTTGTATTTTGTTCCATGGGAAAATCCACTGGCTTAACTCCAAGATACCCACCATCTTTGATAATTTCCAAAGTGTATTTTCTTTGTGATATGAAAATACATTTTTTAGAACGAGAGACCTCAATATCTAGGAAAAACTTAAGATCACCCAAATATTTTATCCGAAAACGATTGTGTAGGAATAGTTTCAGACTAGATATTGTAATATGGTCATTACCAATTATGAGAATATCATCGACATAAATCAACAAAGTTGTAAATGACTTGCCTTTTGTACATGTAAACAGTGAGTAATATGCTTTTGATTGAATAAAACCAGAAGCCTGAATAGCTATAGAGAATTTTGCAAACCATTAACGAGAAGCTTGTTTTAATCCATATAAGGACTTGTTGAGGTGACACACAAGATTCTCCCCCTGTTGCTGAAAACCTAGAGGAAGAGCCATATAGATTTCTTCAAAAAGATCACTATGAAGAAAAGCGTTATGAACATCAAGCTGATGAAGAGACCAATGTTGAGCAGCAACCAAAGCTAATAAACAGCGGACATTTTAGCAGTAGGTGAAAAAGTGTCATGATAATCAATACCATCTAGTTGCGTATATCCCTTTGCAACAAGATGTGCCTTATACCGTTCAAGAGAACCATAAGAGTTGCGCTTGATTTTATACACCCAACGACAACCAATAGCCTTCTTTCCAAGAGGTGGAGTTGTAATAGACCAAGTATTATTGGCCTCCAAAGCATCTAGTTCAGATTGCATTACCTTTTGTCAATGAGTGTGAGAAACAACTTGTTCATAACATGTGGGTTCAACATCATTAGTAATAATAGCAATAAAGGACGATGTTGAGGGGTATAACAATCATAAGAGATAAAATTGCAGAGAGGATATTGTGTACCTTTATTTGGAAAAGACGAGGAGGATGACAATGGGTCGGGGGACACTACCTGATTGCATAAGCAAGACATCCAAAAACTCGAATGTGTGAATAAGAAGGGAGTTTACCATATAGGCACTTAAAAGGTGTCTGACGTGATAGAAGAGGCATAGGCAACCTGTTGATAATATGGACAACAGTGGAAACACATTCTACCCAAAAGTGTAAGGGAAGATGACTTGTAAAATGAAGAGCGCGTGCTGACTCAAGGATATGTCTATGCTTACGCTCGACAACTCCATCTTGTTGTGGTGTGTAAGTCCAAGAATGTTGGTAAGTTATTCCTTGTTGTGAAAAAAAATCTCGCATAGAAAAAAATTCCCTCCCATTGTTAACCCAAATATTTGCTATATTGGTATTAAAATGGGTTTTGACAAAGAGAAAACATTAGTAAAGGGATGTTGGGTTTCACTTTTATGATGCATGAAAAAAATCCAAGTGAAGCGAGAAAAATCATCCATAACAGTTAAAAAATATCGTGCACCAGAAAGAGAAGGAACTTTATATGGTCCCCAAATATCACAATGAAGTAATTCAAAAGGTTTAATGGAAGAAATTGAGCTATTTGGAAAAGGAAGACGTGTCTTTTTTGCAAGAATACAAACATCACAAATTTTATTTGACTCTAAAGAGAAGTTTAACAAAGTTTTAGCCATTAAATCTAATCTGGATGAAGATGGATGTCCTAGTCATCGATGCCACAAAGTAGTAGAAGTGTTTGAAGGAGGAGATGACTTGGTGACATGGGCTGCAAGTGATGGAATATGAGTGTTTGACTTATTTGATGTCATTGCAACCAAGTAATAGAGTCCACCTTGTTGTTTACCCAAACTAATTGTCATCCTCGTCATCAAATCCTGTAAAATACACCCAGAAGGAAAAAAATTACTGAACAATTTAAGTCTCTTGTGACCCGACTTACTGACGTCAAATCTACTTTGCAAGATGGTACCCCAAGCACATATGTTAAAGAAACAATTGGACTTAAAGGTAAAGTTCCAATAAAGATAATAAGGACCTGATTATCATTTGGCATAACAATTGGTGGTAAAGAAATGTTTTCTTTACTGTTACAAGCAAGGTTGGTGAAGAAATAATGTGATCGGTGGCCCTATTATTAATTATAAGTTTGGGTGGTGAAAAACCCGAAGGAACATTGATGTTGTTGACCTTAGGATTAGCTGACGAAGATGATGCATTACCCTGCATAATAGACAACATCTGTTGAAGTTGTAGTTCAGTTAATCCATTCATTGTGGATTGTAATTGTTGCATCACTGTAGTCGATGTGACATTATTTGCTAAAAATTGACTATTTCTATTAGGCTTAGAATAAGCATTCTGGGTGACTCCATGCCTTGGGTGGTTAGGAGGATAACCGCGTAGCTTCCAACATGTTTCTTTTGTATGATTATCTCTATCACAATGAGAACAATGCAGCGGCTTTCAATTTGATGAATTAAAACGAGAAGGAAGATCTTGTTTGTGGTGAACAACAAGGGCTATTGGTTCATTCTTTTGAACAACCATGGTTGAAGCTTCAATTGTGTCATGTGTGATGCCCACATGTTGTTGTTTTTCTTCTTGAACGCTAGAAGAATAAGCCTGTGTAACATCAGGTAATGGATTCATTAAGAGAAGTTGACCACAAATAACACTATAAGAGTCATTCAACCCCATAAGAAAGTGCATCAATTTGCGCCTTTTATTGTTTGCTCCACAAGTGCAGGTTGCATTACTATAGGAGCCTAACTCATCCCATAATTTCTTTAACTTCGTGTAATAGGTTGCGACTATCATTTGATCTTGAGTCAAGCAAGCAATGTATCTCTAAATCTGAAAAATCTATGTTGCATGACTTTGAGAGAAGCGATTTTGAAGATCTTCCCAAACTTCATGAGCAGTGTCATAGAAAATAACACTATCTACAATATCAGTTGTCAAAGAATTAAAGATCCAAGATAGTACCATATCGTTGCATTTTTTCCATGCTACGTATTCTTCTAGTTTGTCTTTGGTAGAGGGTGCCTTGAGAGTTCCATCAACAAAACCCAATTTGGATTTTGCATTTAAAGAGATGACCATGGCTCTATGCCAAGTCGAAAAATTATGTCCATCTAGAAGTTTTGAAATAAGGACCATTCTGGGATGATCCAAATGATGAAGAGAATAAGAACTATTGAAATTTGGTTCTTTTCTATCCTTAGCCATGGAAACAAGGATAGGAAAAAAAAACAAATGATTGAGCAGATGATTATTCCTGCTCTGATACCATGTAAAGGAAACAAATAAAAGAAGGAATTTTGTGTTGTGTTTTATTGAAAGGAATAACAGAAATATATACAAGAGAGAATATCTATAATTAATATATACAATCCTATTATTCCTATAATAATGCAAAAACATGCAAAATTGTTCTTGTAAATCACCTATTTTAATAATTAAAATATTTTCTCATGATTTAATTTCTAACATATCTATTTATATATAACTTCATCGAACATAGATAAACAAATATCATAAATATAAATAATTTTGGTTGAAAAGTACATTAGAATACGTAATTGATAAATAAGTAAAATAAGATAATATTAATATTTTAAAATTTACGATACTTTGTGAAGGTTTGAAACCTATGGTAGTTTAGGAAAGTTCTAAAAGTAATTATTTTACGGAGGTTTTGAAACCCTTGAGGTTTGAAACACATGATATTTTATGGAGGTTTTGAAACTCATGATATTTTACGGAGGTTCTGAAACCCATGACATTTTACAAAGATTTTGAAACTCATGGTATTTTACAGAGGTTTTGAAACCCATGGTGATTTACGGAGATTTTGAAACTCATGATATTTTACGGAGATTTTAAAACCCATGGTACTTAATCGAGGTTTTTAAACTCGGGTAGTTGATTAACGTTTCCTAGAGTTCAAAAACCCTCTAACTAACACATTCCCTATGGATAATTTAATAAGGAAAATTGTAACCTCAAGCAACTAACTTAAACGAAAGTTTTATCTTTGGATAATATAAAACTAAACCTCCGTTAAAACCATTTTTTTCTTGTAATTTACATATGCTAACCCTTATTTTAAATAAGAGTTAAAATAAAATAAAATTAAAGATTAAATTTTGTATATTGTATTACTTAGAGAATGGAAATATATAATAATATTGAAATTTAAGTCATTAACATGTAAAATAATAATTATTTTAATTTATTTATTATAATTACTTTGAATATATATATATATATATATATATATATATATATATATATATATATATATATATATAAGACAATTATTTGTGATAGTAAATGTTCTTGCGATCGAGGAGAATTGATGACAATCGTTACCATATAATTGGGATTATAGAGACATTATAGAGACACGATGAAAGAACATTTGGGTATGAACACTAGTACTGTCTTGACTTTCTAACTCAGCCTTTATGCCTCGGTTGTAGAGCAAACGAGACATATAAACACGCGATGACAATTTTGAAATTTTTGCATCCTTTTATGCTTCGGTTATTATAATACCCGAGACAGAAATCCACATTCTACCTCGGTTCACATAGGCCCGAGGCCTAATGCCTGCCGAAATTTTCAAATCTCTTGCAATTTTTAAATTTTCAATTGAACAAAAAAGTTCTGCCTCGGTTGTCCAATACCCGAGGCATATACTTCTTATCTACTTCAGTTTGATTTGCACCCGAGGCATAAGAGTTAGGTCAAATAAACCAAACCCCTCTCCAAAATCAGACCTAACACACACCAAAGCGGGATTCGAGCCTCTTCTCCTACATTCCCCTTTCTCTGCAATTCCTCTACCCCTCACTCGGCACAATCCACAACCTACAGATTTCGGTCAGGTTTCGATGGGGTTCCGACGAGCTTCAACGTGCTCCTCCATTCAAGTTCGTTGCACATCCTCTAGCATTAGGGCTCAAACTCTCGTCACCGTTTCTGGCAGATTTCGGTGAGCCTCATCGAACATCAAAGGCAACAACTTCGACATGGCCACCGGCCTCCACCGTGAGCGCCTCGCTGTCACGCCACCACCAAATTCTACATTTGTCAACCCTGGGTCACTGCTGCCATTTCCAGTGAGACCCAACCACACCATCTCAATCCTTTGTTCCGTATTATTCTGCGTTTGCATCTTCCTCTCGTTGTCGGCCTGCCTCCGGTGAAACTTCAGTGAGCCTCAGATCTGTTCGCTTCGTTCCCTTTTCTCTCACTCTCTGTTTTGGTTCCTTTGTTTTTCTAGTTTAGTTTATGATAGATTCAAAGCATCAAACGAGATTAGAGCATGCCTTTCGTTTCACCATTGATGAGTCATTATTTTTCTTTATTACACTAGCCTTTGTGTACCCATTTGATAGTTTTTCAGTGCTTAATTGTTTATCTTTAGTATGTTTTTATCTATTGGGCTTTATTGGGCCTTTGTTCCGAATTTGGGTTAATTTAACATTATTTGGCCTAATTTTACTTTTTAATTAATTTTAGGTATTTGGGTGAAACAACTTTGAAGCTTGGACATTAATATTCAGATGAAAAGAGTTTCCACATCATTTCCACGTCATTTCCACATCATCTAAGTGAATGGGCTAACATTTGAGGCCTAGTAATGACATTTTTGTAATTCTGCATCCAGTAGTGGAATTTTGTAAATAGTGGTGGCATAGTTGATTTGACCACAAGATTGTAGGTCATTTAGCATGAAGCAGTCGCATAGCTTCTTTTCCAACCTCCATTTTTACGTTTTCAAGCTTTGGTGGGTGTGCATGGAGGTGCTCTTTTCGTTTTTGACGTTTTTGCACTAGAGGCAGGATCACGGGCGAGCAGGTTTGTGGAAGCATCATATATCTTGGGTCCATGGTCAAGTAATTGATTGGTGATTTGGATGTGCGTGGCCTATGAGGCTTTGGGTGAAACCTTAAGGATGAAATTTGGTGTAACATTCCTTAAGTTGTGGCTCAAAATGGTATCCCTTGAGTTGTGACTCAGAATATTGGGTAAACACGTGACATTCCTTAAGTTGTGGCTCGAAATGGTATGTCTTGAGTTGTGGCTCGGGTTGGCGAGTGTTGCTAGTGTGAGTGTGCGAGTAGTGGCTCGTACAGATGGGTTCAGATAGATTGTCCTCCTTAGTATTTGGCTGACAAGTTTGGTAGTCTTGGGACATTACGAACTATGTTCGTATTGGGAACTCCACTTGGCGTTACAGAGTGTGGTGTGTAACATGTTTCCCGCACGTGTTCTACAAGTTATGGCTTGTAGGTGGAGGCAACAAAGGGTATCTTGAGGTTATCATCTAAAGACATAGAACGCGGGTACAATGGTGGTGGCCATGTGGTATGGAATCAAAGGATAGAACTCCTTTGGTGAGTCTGTGTTTATATATTTTGAATATGAATATATATATATATATATATATATATATATATGTGTGTGTGTGTGTGTGTGTGTGTGTGTGTGTGTTTTTTTTTTATATATACTATTAGCTCACCCTATCTGCTTGTGTTTGGCGATGATCGTGTA
>Ga0214542_1005922_pt1 | contig 22815 bp, 11 predicted proteins | sample CNSS1metaG_FD_160096 | JGI IMG/M metagenome (GOLD analysis project Ga0214542, IMG submission 160096) | Root nodule microbial communities from cowpea collected in UCLA plant growth center, Los Angeles, California, USA - CNSS1 | ecosystem: Host-associated > Plants > Roots > Nodule | place: USA...
TATATATATATATGATTATTGGGTGAGATGCATTGTGTTGTGGTGACGATTTGTCTACTAGGAGAGGGACTATAGAAACTGCAATACCAGAATTTAGATCATTCACACACAAAAAACAGATACAATTAACTATTATTACTCTTGTCTTGCCTCCCATTAAATAATACAGTATAAAGTTTAAATATTTGTTATGTTTCCCTAACTATAATGATTTTCAATTTTATATCTATTTTTTGTTTTCTTTTGTTATTTATAATATTTGTTGTCATTTTGGTTTAAGTCTTCAGCTAACGTCAGGGAATAAAAACAAGATATTACATCTTGTACGGACATTGAGAAAAAATATTAAATTTGTAAGGATGTAAAATAGATTATGAATAGTGCAGGATTACAAGTTTTAAAAAATATGACATAGATTAAAAGTCAAAATTACTACATTTATAAATACCTTAACGTATTTATGTCATATATATAATCAAGAAATTCCTTTAAAGATTTGAGTGTGGGAATAACGCAAAAAGTTTTTTTAACTATACTCGGTTCGCTTTAGTTTCTGGAGTGAAAAGTTATTTGATTATGGAGAGATAATTTGATAAAAAGACACATGACATGAAAAAAAAAAGATATTGCTAAATAGAGGGGAAAAAAATTATAGAAGCACTTATTCATTATCTTACTCATTTGTCTTTTTGTTGTTTTTTTTTTTTTCAAAAGGTTCATATGTTAGACATAATATCATCATTCAATGTTTACCCATTATATTGGATCACATGGAAAAGCCACATAAAGGAGAAAAAGAAAATACCAAAATATAAGAAACCAAACATCAACCACGTCCTCACACAAAGGATATGGAAATTAATATAAAATAAATATACACAAAAACTAGTAGGAAATTCAATAAATTATATAAAAGCTACTTTATTATTGATTCTAAAATTGACAAGTTCATTATTATAACATATATTTTTAGGGTAATTTTGAGAGATTAAGTTCATAAGATTATAATTTTCAAGACATTTTATTCATCTTCCTTAATAATTCGATTAACACTCTAAGAAGTAATAACTTAATAAATTAACATAGAGTCATATTTGAATCACAAACATCTATAATCATGAGTTATATGAATCTCTATCTCTATCGTCAATATATAATAACGAAGAGTTTCACATAAAATTATTTGTTAAAATCAAGAGAAGAGAAATTACCCATATAATCTACATATGACTTCCCCCTAAAAGGCTTCCATAAGCAACATGATGAGAGCACCTTTTAGCATCTCTGTCAATAGTAAAATCGAGACTATACTTTGATGTTCTGAATTGGGTTGTAACTAAGATCTAGTTACTTAATATTGTGAAAGTTTATAGAAACATGCATTTGATGCAATTATAGATGTAATGACGAACACTGGCAGTTTTTTATGTTGTGTTTAAATTAAAGTGTGTAACATAAATTTGGATAAAAAATATTATAAACTGGAGTTTGATAAAAATAATGAGTAATATATTTACGTTTGAATGTTTTTTGTTTAGAAGTGCGTTGATAGAATGAAATGTGTTTAAATATTACTAACAAAAATTCTATTGTTGTTGTTGTTGAATAAAATATATTCGAACTTAAATCTGCCAATTCTAATCAAAACATACAAATTGTGAGTGAAAAAATTACTTTAGCGAAGGAAAAAGTGAACGAATCACCAAAGGCAAGGACAAACTAAATTTAGTGTGTTGGAACTACCCAAATGGGTATCCAAACATAGAACCGTTTTCTAAAAGCTTCTTCATTGTTATCAAGGGTTATATTTTTACACAAAGTCTTAATTTTATTTTATTTTTTCTTATAATTCCTCAAAATATTGAATACAACTATTTTTCCGTAATTTTTATTAAAACGAAAAAATAAGTTATAAAAGACCATGTTCTGGTTAACAAGAGGAACAAGGTGACAGTTGCCGGGTGGTGGTTCTGGTTTGCCTGACGTCCCGAAACGAAGGCGTTTGAGTTTGGGGAAGAGAAGAGAGCAACAAAGTGGTTGGTGTCAGATGAGCGTGCATACACACTGCATGCATACACTGACACGGGGACACAGAAAACACGGAGAGAGAGAGGGAGAGAGTGTGGTGTGAGGGGCCATCATTTTAACAGAACCTGCTTTTACTTTATTACTTGCTTTGAAGCCAGAACTGAACTGCTAATAAAGAAGCTCATTATTATTATTATTATTCACTTTAAAAGCCTCACTTTAAAGTCGCAAATCAATTATTATTTCTTTCCAAACTTTATTTATTTATTTTCTGTGAAAGATGGACAACTTGGACTGTTGCATATTTCGCGAATGCTTTTGTTTTGTAGCTTAAGAGGCTACGAGAAGAGAATGGGAAAGGAGAGAAGGGTGGTGGTGGTGGGGGCAAGGGTGTTCATCCAAAAGTTTTGATCAGAGAGAGAGAAGGAAGGAACAGTGTGATGATGGTTGGCTTTTTGTGTTTGTGTAGCTGCGGTGGCTGCCAAAGATGAGGAACAAGTTATCTTTTAGAAGGGTGGTCTTTTGGGTTTGGTTGGGTAGTTTGTGTGATATGTGGGGTTGTTCTTTCAGGATATAGTGTCACTCATGCACTGAACTTTGTGTTTCTTGTCGTGGCCACCCCATGTTAGATTCTTCTTACTTGCCAGAGCCAGACATTTCAGATCTCTTTGATTATCTCTGACTCTTTGCCTCCACCACTTTCCTTTCTTCTTATCTGCTTCTACTTGTTTTACTCAATCCACTTTCGTTTCTCCAATATTTATTGCGGGAAAGAGAACAACAACAATTCAACCTCTGGTACGAATACTGTGTTTCTGTTCAGATTTATTCCTGTCTCTTCGTATTCTTCCCTTACCATTCTCTTTCTTCATTACACTTTGCTACATTATATAAAGTCTCTCGAGGTTTAAATTTTAAAAATTAAATCTTTTGCCAATTTCTGTTCTGGGTCTGCTTGATTTTGTTTTGCTCATTTTAATTTAATTTAATTTATTTTTTTGCTTTATTGTGTGTGTTTAGCTGAACATGAAAATCTGTAGCGGATTGTCTTTTTTTTAGTGAAATCAATTGATCACTACGAAGCCTTTTTTCTAATGTCTATGCAACTTTCTGGATTTAAATTCTCAGAAAAAATGTTGTTGTCCGTCTATACATAGTCTTTCAATTAATGGCTTTTTTTCCTGGACCAAGTTTTGCATGTGCAATGATCATTGAAGAAGGAAACACCACTTATTTCTTAGAAATTGGAGCCAATGTTCTACTGCTTCTGTGGTTCTTCTTTTGATTCATACATGTTTTGTGTTGTGGCAGGTGCTGAGCTTTAAAGGAGGGACAAAGCTGCAACGTGGCTAGCAAAGGAAAAGGTGTGGCTCTTGGTGTCAAACTAAGTTATTGGAACCAACAAAGAGAGAAGAAAATGAACCAAATATCTAGAATCAAAAACATAATTTTATCATGGTTGGGGCGGTGGTGTCAGTTTTGAGCAAGTGGGGTTGTCTCTGATTTTGTCTTTGAGGAATTGTTTTTATGTTTGAGATAGTCTGTTTCTGTTAGCAATGTCTCCTAACATGGCCATTCTTTTCTGAGGTACTTGGACTGTTACCATTGCAGTAAGTAACCTTATCTTTGACACTTCCCAAGTCAAGTGAGCGAAAGAAAAACATTTAAAAAACTCTCTTGGCACGCTTACCTCGTTTTGTGAAAAAAGATTCGGTCTTAATAGGAAATATATCATATTTCTATTTCATCCTCCTTTCCTCACTCTGGATTCTAACAAGTTATCTCATTCTTTTTCAAATCTAAACTGTGGGTTGGTGGTTTCTTTCAGAGGTAGAGCAACATAGGGAAAAAAAAGGAGCACAATAGTCATTTCCTTTGGTTAAGATGAAGTTTATGAAACTTGGATCTAAACCAGATTCTTTTCAGAATGATGGTGATAATATCAGGTACCAAATCAATCTCATCTCTCTACTTAGAACATCGCTTCACATGTGCTGTGTATGCAAGTTACTTTATTTACCTTTATCCCCTCTTTGGTGGTTTGCTTCCTGATATTAATTCGTTATTATTGTGTTTTCCTTCCTCTACTCTACTCTGTGCAAATCAATCTTTACAGGCATCAAATCACTTGTAGTTTCGTGATTTTTTTTTTCTTGCTGGACTTCTCTTGGATTTTCATAAACATGAAAAAACAATCAGTTTTGGACTTTTACTCTTAGAAAACAGATTGGCAAATAATTTAATCTTCGCTGTGTGTTATTCTTAAAATTAGAGTCTATCATTTTCTCTCATGAAGATGGTGACTCCAGATTTCTACTGGATTTGATCTCTGCTCTGCTGTTCATGCATATATCATTATATTAGATTGTGATAGATTTGCTTAATTGAAGATGGATTTGGTATAAATCCTCTATTTTTTTTCTTTTTCTTTTTTATATATATATATATCTCATAGCCTTTCTGATTTTCAAGGGAATAAAAATGTTCTTATCTGACAAGACATATTCCTATTTTTAGTCAATAGTGTCGAACTAGTATGCAGCAGTTGTGGTCAGATGCCGTGTGTTTAGACATTTGAATATAAAATATAATATTAAAAATCTATATTTCATTTACCAATGAATTGATTTTTTTTTAGAATAATATTAATTTAAGAGTTACATAATTTTCTGTTATATATTTGAGGTTTTTGTGAATCTTATGACATTTTTTATAATCATTTCATGTAAAATTGAACTCTTTTCATTGTTTCCAGTGCTCATTTTGTAGGATATGTTATTCGACATATCTTCCTTTGTCATTTGACATGATGAAGTCTATATAGTATTCACTCACTTTTGGAATGGTATTTATTTGAGTTCAATTTGCGAAAGGATACGCCAATCCTCTAACATTTTCGTATAATCAAGTATTTTCAAATCGAATTCTTTCTGTTCTTGGATGTGGTATTATTCATTACGTCCTTTGTCGTTTAAATGCTATACTCTATAGTCTTCTACTTAACTTTTCTCGGTTTATCAATGGAACGACAGCATAAAGACATGCATACTAGTTCAGTAATACGAACAAAAAAGACCCATAACGATCTGTCCATGGTGCATGTTTGAGAATCTTAAATAGCATAAACCGCGTTGCATCTTTTTCTTCCGTGGCATATTCAATAAATTTTCTTACAATATCTTATCTTTATTCTTTGTTTCTTGTCTTCGATTTGTTACTTTCATTTAAAACTAATATGTTCCAGCATATTTTTGTCAGGTACGTGGCAACTGAATTGGCAACTGACATAGTAGTTAATGTTGGAAATGTCAAATTTTATCTCCATAAGGTAAGATTCAATCTGACTGCTCATTTTTCATGTGAATTAGGCATCTCTTGATCCCTTTATTAGAAATGAAAGTCTGTAATCGATTCCAGCCATTATAAATACTCACTGCAAGGGGAAATGTGGAGTCAAACGATGTTCTAAATTAGTGTAATCTGTTCTTTCCTCTTTAACACCATGAAATTTTTTTGTTAATGTACTATGGAGACAGGTTGAGGTAGGTTCTGATATGTAATTTGTGGAGTTCATAATCTTCTCTACATTTGATGATGACCTTAAGCTTCTCTGTCTGTGCAGTTTCCTCTTATGTCGAAAAGTGCACGCATCCAAAAGGTGGTTACAAACTCTAATGAGGAAAACAATGATGAAGTCCATATCCAAGACATTCCTGGCGGACCTGCTGCTTTTGAAATATGTGCCAAGTTCTGTTATGGTATGACAGTCACTCTTAATGCATACAATGTGGTTGCAGCTCGCTGTGCAGCAGAATATCTTGAGATGCACGAAACTGTCGAGAAAGGAAATCTTATCTATAAGATTGAAGTCTTCCTCAACTCGAGCATTTTCAGGAGTTGGAAGGACTCGATTATCGTTCTTCAAACTACCAAGTCCCTTCTTCCATGGTCTGAGGAACTTAAAGTAGTGAGCCATGCCATTGACTCTGTAGCTACCAAGGCTTCAATAGATACATCAAAGGTGGAGTGGTCATACACCTATAACAGGAAAAAGCTACCATCTGAAAATAGTAACGATCCTCACTTCAATAGTGTGAGGAAACAACAACTGGTTCCAAAGGACTGGTGGGTGGAGGACCTTTGTGAGCTCAATCTTGATCTCTATGAACGGATTATAACAACGATCGTAACCAAAGGCAATGTTTCTGGTGCTGTAATTGGAGAATCTCTAAATGCTTATGCCTCAAGAAGGATGGCTGGGTTCACCAAGGGTGTGATCCAAGGCGGAGATACTGTGAAGAACAGATTATTATTGGAGACCATAATTCGATTATTACCCATGGACGTGGGCAGTGTCTCTTTTAGTTTCTTGGTGAAGTTGTTAAGGGTTGGTATTCTGTTGGAATGTGAAGAGTTGGAGAGATCTGAACTGATTAGAAGAATAGGTATGTGCCTTGAGGAGGCCAAGGTGTCTGATTTATTGATTCGGGCACCAGATGGTGACACGATTTTTGATGTTGATATTGTGCAAAGGCTAGTAGAAGAGTTTGTGGCATGTGATCAACATGTTCAGTTGGATTCTCTGTTGGAAGATGAATTTCAGGAGATCAGAAGGCCCGGGATTGTATCAGACACTTCAAAGGCTAAGGTGGCAAAACTGGTTGATGGCTACCTCGCTGAGATTGCACGTGATCCCAATTTACCTCTTTCAAATTTCGTTAATCTTGCTGAACTAGTATCAAGCTTTCCTAGGACATCCCACGACGGCCTTTATCGTGCCATTGACATGTATTTAAAGGTAAATGTTTTTTCTTTGACAACCCAAAGGCTTGATCCCATTGAGCTTAACCATAAGGGTTGATGAGTGAATTTACTATGTGATGCAGGAGCATCCTGGAATTAGTAAGAGTGAAAGGAAAAGAATATGCAGGTTGATGAACTGCAGGAAGTTGTCAGCAGAGGCTTGCATGCATGCTGTGCAGAACGAGCGGCTTCCGATGCGTGTTGTTGTGCAGGTTCTCTTCTTTGAGCAGCTGAGAGGTACAGCATCTTCAGGGGGCAACACCACACCAGATCATTCTGGATCAATCAGGGCCTTACTTCCTGGTGGATCACATGGGAGCTCAAGGTCTACTATAACAAACACGGAAGAGGAATGGGATGCTGTGGGAACAGTTGAAGACATAAAATCTCTGAAAGGGGAACTTGATGCACTAAAATTATCAGGTGGAAACAACAATAATTGTGGTAAAGGCAACGCTGAGAATAATGTTGTTGCTAGTAAAATGAAAGGTCTGATGTCGAAGAAGATAATGTCAAAGATTTGGTCGAGCAAAGAAAGAAGTGGTGAGCTGACTAGTTCTGATACATCAGAAAGTCCTGCTTCCACTGTTGTAGAGGAAACAAAATCTACCCCATCTAGAAGCAGGAGGCATTCAGTATCTTAGACCATTTAGTTAATATTATAATCATCTCACTCAAGTAGCATCAGGAGTTAGAGGATACTGACATCTTCCACCTGATAGATACTTTTCAATCAGGTCAATGTAAGTGTGAGCAAATGTTGGCAAGTGGCAAAAAACTGAAGCACCCTTGGATCCATTACTAATATTAGGTTAGGTGTGAGCTCTAGAAGTGACCCAGTTTTGATTATTGGAGACTGGTTTGTGACGCGCTAAATTTGTAATCTTAGTTTTAAAGGGAAGAGAGGAACAGCTAGAAGCAATCAGATAAGGAAGGCGAAGAAAGCTTGTATTGGGATAATTACTGATATGGAGTGTGAAACTTGGACTTGATATTCACATTATTGAACACATAAACACTAGCTATGGTAGATTTGAATTTTCCATATATCTTTGATACGATACCTTACGAGAGAGATTGAGATCTGAGAATTCAAATTTATTTTAGTGTTACAACTGAAATCATTTATCATTTCCTTCGATGTATGACACTGGTGCTTGCTTTTAAATCTTGAAATCCTTGAGAACAAAGCCTAATTGGCTATTTTAGCCCATCTTATGAGTTAGTCCACTACCATAAAATGCAATTAACACTATCTACTATTCTACATATACAAATCCATTCATGTAATTTAGGTCAATACAAGTAAAGCAAAGGTCTAAGTTATTATTGACAATCAGTAGAAAACAATTGAATAAAGTAGTTCCAATAAACTTATTAAGTCAATTCAAACAAAATCACAATATTCAATATTAATGTGATCAACGTTGATTTCACCATGTAACAATTTTACTCTCATGACTAACTTTTCTGCTACTTGCAAATTAGTCCTTTCCGCAAACAAGTGTGAAGTAATACTCCCAATAGGATCTCAACAATGTTTTCCCCATGACAAGGACATTAAGATGTTCCTATGCAACTCTAGATCAGAAGACATTATTGTCTGTCTGTTAGATTCTTCACCATACCATTACTTAATGTAATAAATGTTATGTTTAGCTGAATATGTTTTGCTAAATTTAAGTTTCTACGTCTTAAAACATTTTATTGGTGGGTTGAATCAGAATGTCTCAACCCAGAACACATCGAAAGTTTGATGTTCGGGGTGAGGATGAAAGGACCCTTAACATTAAACATTAACAATTTCTATTTACACCCCTTCGTGTTTTTTTTTTCACACTACTATTTTCACGTCTCCACTTTTTCACATACCAAAGTTATATTATAATACATTATAAATATTATTTTGCGCAATATAATTTTTGACATATTATAAACAATATTTATCGTAATATATTGAAATATAACAACTGTATGAAAAATAACTTTTATAAATGTAGAAGTAGAGAGCACAGATAAAAAAAAGGGGGTTTGCCCAGTAATTTTGTTAAAAGTTTACTGGTTTGAGAAATTATTGCCAAGGATTCATTTAATAAAAAGGAGAAAAAATGAAAATAATAAAGGTAAATTAAAATACTAAAAAGTAAATTATATAAAATGTTTACTTTAAAAAAATATAAAAAGAATAGCACATTATTTTTTTTTTAACTTTCACAATTGATTTTTTTTTTTTTTTACATTTTCAGCAATAATCCCTTTTTTTGAAGAAAATATCCAAAAACAAACCCCTTCATAGTAACCTAACCATTTGGGAAACCAATATTAGCATTAGGCTACAATGGAGCTAAAATTGTATCCCTTTCCAGAGGTCAAATTCTACTTTAGTTTTATCTTTAATTTTTCTATTTTTTTAAGTATATTAATGTACAATTAATAACCAAAATATTAAGTTTTATTTAGACATATTAATAATATGAGTAAGTTTGTAACAAATGTTTGTTATATGCTCAAGTTTCAAAACCAAAAAGAGCAAAACTTGAAGTATCAAGTTTGAGATATATATTCATTGTTACAGTTTCACGTTAAAAGGTTATAAACTTTACAGCTTGAAGATAAAGGAAATAATAATAGGTCGAGATATGATTTCAACAACTATTTTGCAGCAAAGTTCATCAAAGTTCCTCACCTTCGTCAAGTTCTTAATTTTTCATTTTCAAGCTCAAGTCCTAATAAAATGAAGAGTTTGAATTATATATACAAGGTACAATTAATGTGATGTAGAACCATAAAGCTCAGAAGAGATAATTAAAGATGAAGTTTCAAGGTTTAGTAATATTAATGTGACTATTTATAAGTGTATATGTTAGAGCACTAATAAAGAAATTTAAGAGTTATTTTTAGTTTTGTAATGAGACTTAGCTTTGATTACAAAATTTAAATGCTTAGTTTTGAAAAGGAAAAAGACTTTAAGGGAAAACAAGGAGAACTAATTTGATAATAAATTAAAGTTTTAGGTTTGGGCTAAAAGTGTTACCTGCTTTTTATATGTAATTAATGTTCACTGGAGTAAAAAAAATCCATTTTATTGTTTATAACTCTTGAAAAATAAAAAATAAAAGATATTAAGTATGGTAAGTCTGAAATTTCAAAATCTTTGACCCTGTATTAGAACATCGAAGAATTAAAGATCATTAATTTACTTAAAGGATTTTGTGTAATGATACACTTACCTTCATTTTATATACGTTTATTATACACTTGTCTTTACTTTCTATTTCTTTTTATCACATCATATAATTTATAAGCTTGTCATTTTACACCCTGTTGTCTTAATAGATGACATGATTTGTAGATGACTTGTGATAGAGAATAGATTTCGTAAGACACGACAAGAGAGATGGTAGGTATTTCACTCTATTGTCTTTGTTACCATACCTTGAAAAATAATTTTTTTGAACGTTGAGAACTGAAGTCCCAAAATAGGTGTCAAAATGTTTAAGTCAAAAGATTCAAGTTTATCAGTTAGAACACTCAAATTATCTTATACTATTTCTTCTTCAAGAATTTCATTTATAGTCATTTTTTTTATTCTTTGGATCCTCTTCTCCTTCGATGTTCATCAAATTTTTCTATTTAATTAATGTTTTTTACTATGTATTTAAATAATTACTTTAATTATAATTTTTAAATTACTCATTTATTATCTCGTACTCTCGTTACAGTAATCATACTGACATTATATTAAAGACTAGATGGGCAATCCAAAACTCAACTTATACATAATACTATAGGTAAAAATATTTAAAAATAAAGTTAGATGATCGAGTTCAAAGATCTAAATGTTAAAGTTATCAACTAAATCAAAAGTTAGTTTTCCTTTTTCCCTCGAAACTCCATAATTTTCTTAATTACATTCTATTCATTTTGGAATTAACTTTCGAAATGTATAAAGCAAAATATAAAGTAGGGTAGGAAGTCAAATATGCGGAAAGAGAAAAAAACTTGAATCAATATCAAACTAATTGATCTAAGTCATAAGGAAAAAAAAACATCGGATTTATTCAAACAGTTATACAAACAACGCAGAAGAATAAAAAATGTATAAAAATAAAAGTAACAATAGTGAAAGGTATCTGATAAAAAAAATCCACCCTGTTGACGAACTTGAAGACTTAAAACCTAGAAGAAAAACATTAGAAAGCATAACTTGACTAAAGTACTCTAATGAGGTGACAAAGCATAGGTATAAGAATCTTGAATCTTGACAAGACTAGACCAAGAGACAGAGAGAGAAAGAGATACCTTGTGAACAATCATGGGCCTGCAAGTAGGGTTTCCGACTTTGCGTAGTGGATAAGGCTACACCTATTTCAGGGCTACTAAGTTAGGCTTTTTCGATCTTTCTTCTCAAGCCCAAATCATTTCATTCTCCTATTCTTTTATATTCCTCTTCATAAAATAATAACAAATAATCAAACAACTTTTGTAAATTCTTTTTGTGCTTTCAAACTGGAAAGTCTAATGCTATTCACTTCCACTTATTATTGTTAATGGTAGATTGAAATATCTAAGTAATCTCGTAGCAGTTTAATAGTAATAGTAAATCCATGATTGGGACAAATAAACAATGTAGTCAATGTTTTGGAGGATTTTTTCCACACACCTTTGATTCCTAAGTCCAACAGCAATGATTTGCTTCCAAGGATAATTTTAACTACAACTACAATGTGATTGTCACACACTAACTTCCCGACACCTATGGTCACATTTGTCTAATCCTACCTTAATGTTTGTCCTCCAAAAGCATGTTAACTGATAACTTATTAACCCTCTACATCAAAAGGAATGAAGAAAAACAAATTAAATGCCCCCAAATTTGACTTTAATTCACCCTCTGAGCTTTTTTACTTAAAACAAACCAGTCAATTGAACTTTAGATAGGGGAAAATGAAGAAAAACACTCACGGCAACCACTCTCTCAGCAATTAACCTTTCTTTACTCTGCAAAATCACAATTATTATCACCCATTCAATCTTTTCCATCTCTCTTTTTTAATGCGAATCATAATTCTCAATTAGAGAATGTTGTACATGTTTGTGATTAATAATTGCATTAAGAATAGAAAATTTTTGTTGTCGTTCCTTGCTGCAGAAATCAGGACATTTTTTGATTATTGTGATAATAATCAATAAAAGAAAATATAATTTCTTTTATTAGTGATGTTTGTTGTTAATCTTGTTAATGGAGAAATTAAACTCACAATATCTTTCACTCTTATTTTTTTTTTCAATTTTAATTTTTTTTCAAACTAACTTTTTATTTTAAAATAATAAAGATTAAATATGTTTTTATCCCTTAACTTTCAGCGAATTTTGGAATTAATCCATTTTTAAACTTTAGATCAATTTAGTCATTTATTTTTCAAAATACGTGATTAGTCATTTTAATCAAATTTTGTTAAGTTAATTTAACATTTCAAGTGCGTTTCATAATAGTATTTGATTTAACATTAAAATAAAAATGTGTCAAACAGTATAAACAACTCAAATATATTTCTGGAATACATACGAAACTTCAAATAAACCTAACAAATTTTGATTAAAAAGATTAAATTTACGTATTTCAAGAAATGAAATGCTAAATTTATCCAAAATTTCAAAATAGATTAATTCTAAAATTTATTGAAAGTTAAAGAAACAAACAGATATTTAACTCAAACATTAATAAAAGAATTTAAATTCAGAACCACTTCCAATTTTTTTTCTAACTTTTGTTCGTCTCCCTTCGAAAATTTTCTTGAAAGAAATTGTTGCTGCATCTCCATTCAGAAAAAACACTGGTGCTAATGCAAAGATAAGTCAGCCAAACAACCACTTTTCCTTAGCGAGACGTGGAGAAATTTAAGTCACTTGTGCATTTTCTTTGAAGCCGAATTAGTAGCAGTATATCTAATGAAAGCTGCTAAATTTTCCAGCAATTATCAACCGAGCACCGAGAACTGCAAAATTTTAAATATTCTATAGTTTCTACGCCATGCGATGCAGATATTTTTTTAGTGTCGGTGTATAGATTTGGCAACAAAACTGTGAAATTCTAAGAGGCTGAGATGATCAAGTATTTAAGATATATGACGTTTGTATTTATATTATAGGTAGTATTTTGAAGAAAGTGAAATTTAAATAAATTTAATGCGTGTCATAGAATATGATAAGTACTTTTCTAGTAACCCCACTTCTATATATTTATGGTATAAAATAAGATTAAATATATTTTTATTTTTTAATTTTTTAATTTTTAGTAAAAGTTAAATTTAGTCTTTTTTTAAAAAAAATTTGGTCAAATTTAATCTTTCAATTTTAGAAATACATGAATTTAATTATTTTAACCAATTTTTATTAAGTATTATTTTATTTGATGTTTTAAATGTATTTTATAATAACATTTGAGTTGTTTACACTATTTGATACATTTCCACATTAATGTTAGCTTAAATAATGTATTTGAGACGCATTTGAAACATTAAATAAACTTAATAAAATTAATTAAAAAACAAATTCATATATTTCTAAAGTTTAGGAACCAAATTTGATTAAAATTTCAAAATAAACTAATTTTAGTTTTCATTTAAAGTACAGAAAATAAAGACCTATTTATTGTTATAAAATAAAGTATTGTAGATAATACATACATCAATACTAAGAATAGAGGAGATCGTATTTAGTTCATATATCTCATGCAGGTGTTCAATATGATTATAGAAAGGATTTAAAGAATAATTCTAATGTATTATTTCAAATAATAGGATACCATATATATACATATTAGAGTGCTATAATTTCTCATCTATTAAAGGAATGAGTACACAAAAATTTGCTCACAGAGATACTAATGTTTAAATTATAGCTAATACAATATTTGATTACATAATATTTGCTAATAGAATATTTAACATATCTTAACACCCCCACTCGAGTTGGTGCATGGATATCACACATTCCTAACTTGAATAGAGACTCATTAAACACTCTGCTTGACACTCCTTTAGTGAGAACATCAGCCAACTGCAATTCTGATCTTACAAAAGGAAAAGAAATTATTTCAGCTTCAAGTTTCTCTTTGATGAAATGTTTATCGATCTTCACATGCTTTGTTCTATCATGTTGCACTGGATTGTGAGCAATTGTTATAGTCGACGTAATATCACAGTACAAACTCATAGTTTTATTTTGTTTAAAGTCCAAATCTGATAGCACATTTTTAATCCACAAAAATTCACATACACCTAGTGTCATGCCTCTGAATTCTGCTTCAGCACTAGATCTTGCTACTACAGGCTGTTTTTTACTCCTCCAAGATACAAGATTCCCTCCAACAAAAGTAAACTATCCAGAGGTAGATCTTCTATCATCTTTTGAACCTGCCCAATCTGCATCAGTGGATCCTTCTACTTTTAAATTTCCATGATTTGAAAACAAAATCCTGGAAAGAGTTTCGTGGATCATTCATAAATGGACTAACAACATTCACTGCATAGGTAATATCTGGACGTGTATGAGACAAATAAATTAATTTTCCTACCAGCATTTGGTATCTCCCTTTGTCTATGTTTGCTAAATTTGAGCATTGAAAGAGTTTATGATTTTGTTCAATTGGTGCATCAACTGGTTTACTCCCAAGCAGTCGAGTTTCTGATAGTAAATCAATAGTATATTTTCTTTAGCATAGAAAAATAACATGTTTTGATCTAGCTACTTCAATATTCAAAAAAAATTTGAGGTTTCCAAGTTGTTTCATCTCAAATTCAGATGCAATATATTGTTGTAAACTGAAAATCTCATCTTGGTCATTTTCTGTAATTCTTCCTTTTTCTCTCTTAGAAAATAAGGTGTGATCAGAATTACTAGCTCTATAGCCAAAAGCTTTCATAGACTTAGTAAGCCTTCCAAACCATCCTCCTGGAAATTGTTTTAATCCATATAGAGCGTTCTTTACACAAAACATCAATAACTAGTTAATATTTCAATAACTACTGCCTATGTATTCATTGCATTAATATCACTTTGATTATTACATACAAACATTATAATGTTTCATTCAAAGCACAAAGCATAAATCATAAAATGCAACACTCATTTATTACATTTTGCGATTAGATATCAGATTCTCAAATAAAGTTACATCATAATTATGAGTAATTGAATAATCAACATTTAACGTACAAAACCAACCATGGAGAATTTAAATTCAAATATTGGGTGTAAAACAATTGGGAGAATGTTTTTGAGCAATTATTCACATAATTTTAGTGATAATATATGCTTAAGTGATCCTATATCTCATCGCTTGAGTATCATATTAATACTTGAGTAACATATCATGGAAGAAAGATAATTTTTTCGACCACTTTTTCGCTTAGGTTAACAACAAACTTATTAGAACCCAAACCTCAAATAAAAAGTAATTAATAATTACTTTTCATTTTTCAAGTTATACATCATTTATCGTAAACTAAACCAACTCATATAGCAATATTAGCACTTTATTGAATCCATGAAATTGATATACTCACAAAGTAGAACAGAAAACAATATTTAAAATAAAGATGAATTTCTCTAAATTAAATTCTGGTGAAAATATCCAGTATGCAGTCTTCTCTCTTAACTAGCAATATCTATTTGAAGAAAAGATAAAACAATAATAGCTTTAAAAAATAACAAATGTAAAATAAATTACTAAATCATTTAAATTTTAAATTTATATTTTTAAACCGAACTTAAATTAGAATTAAAAAAACTGTATTATGTTCATAAATACCTCTTTTATTGGTGAGAGTGCCTTTTCAAAACAAAACAAATATGATGATATTGAATAGAAAAACTATCATATTATTGTAACATGTTATTTATTATATGAACATAACTCGTTCCAGTTGTATTGTCCCTTATTCTAAAAAGATATTTAACTTGGTTGAACCGAATAGAATAAACATTCTTTCTTTAGCTATTATTTTAACATATATGTGTAAATTATAAAAGTAATCAAAATATTAAAAGTTTAGTTTGTTATTTTTCAAATTTAAATCATATAATAATTTTAAAACGTTATATAATTTAAAAAATAACAGTATAAATAAAATAATACTAATCCATGTAACAATATACACCTATAACTTTTTCTATTTAACATATTACATGTATTTATTGTGAGACACAAATTTAAAATTATATCATTTATTGAGACATTAAATACATATTATAATTATAAATATATATCGTGTTTTGTGTATATCATGCTATAATAACATATCTTTTATTTTGTTCAACGAGAAGAAATGGCAAGCATTGAATTTAAAAAAAAAATACAGTATCTTTCGTTTGTTTAAAATTCTTTTTATGTAAATTATGCTAATATATCATTTCAAAATCATTTAATCATCGGTCTTTTCACGCATAACTTATGAATGGAGAACACGTTTCAAATTATGGAAAATAATTGATGAAAAGTGAGACAACAAAATATGTCTTACTTTATTTTGAGATATTTATATGAAAATAAATGGATACAAATGAAATATAAAAAAATGGTGGACATTGGTAATTTTTTAATGCCAAATGGTAAAACTTCAAAAGATATATATAAAAACATGGTGGTGGACATTGGTAATTTTTTAATGGCAAATGGTAAAACTTTAAAAGATATACACGTAGACTCTCCGATAGAAAAACAACTAGTGCAGACCAAAAAAATAAAAAAAGTTCATCTTTCCTCGTATTATTGAACTATGGCTTTTTTTCTTATGTCACTATCCCAAAACGTGCATTTCACTAAAGTCCCGAACTACAACCACAAAAGGAAAGGAATCAAATTAAGATGGAGTGATCATTATAAAGGTCAACTTAAGAAAACCACAACATTCTCACTCATATATGTTTCCCCTTGTCTTTATATGATACACTTGCATTTAACCATTAAATAGATTAATTTAACCCAACATGAAGCACAAACGAAAAATAGTTTATTAAAAAAATGTGGCATGTTGCTCTTAGTAAATGGGGGAAACAGAGAGAAAAAAAAAGCACAAAAGAATGAGATCATGTTTTGTTTTGTGCTGAGAGAAAATTTGTCCTTATCTTGAGAAATGCGCATTTCTGTTATTATAAAGATAGTCATTGAATCTCTATTACCTTTACCTCAATTAAAATGAAGGTAGGTGTTTAACATACCTCAGTCACAAAGAATCATGATTGGTCCAGTTTTCATATTTCTTTTATCTAGGTATCGAAAAAAGTCTTCTTTTATGTGAAGTAACCAAATATGGCGTGAAATAAGGTTAAATGTTTTTGTTCCTGTGAGAAAAGGTGAATGTGCTAACCTTTATTCTGGGTAGCAAGTACAAGTATTAAACTGAAATCGGTGCATGTAAAAATATAAGTTTCATAATTTTGTTAATAACTCGTAATCAAACCATAATAATAAAAAAAGAAACTTGTATTGAAGCCATGATTGGAAGATGGTAAGCGAAGGCGAAAGCGAAGATATAATGATGAAAGAAAACGTTGATCTCCATTTGCGAAAGAAAAGGTGTAAGAGGAGTTTAGCATGGAATTTGTTGCAGGTGGAATGTTGATAGACGTAGTAGATAGGAGACAGAGTATGTCCCATTATGAATCTGTGTGTCGAAGTAATGTTTTTTTCTCTGGATGGGGTTAAGAAAAAGGCTAATTGCCTATATTAGGAGTCTTACAATGGAACTTAATGGGCGCCATTTGATTCCCACTACCCTCAATAAGAAAGATACTAGGAACCCAATAAAACAAAGTTAAGGTCCCCACCCGCACCATATTATTATCAACCACGTCAAAATGCAGTCTAACAAACCTTCCTTTCTCATTTAACAACTCTCACCACATGCACAGTCCCAAACGGATATTCGGATTCAAACATCACCTCAAGCATCAACATCTCATTCGCTATTCAAAATCTACCGGAACAACAACACCACAAGACAACAAACACGAGGTTGTTAAAGGATCTAAAAACCCACATTCATTTTACTACCATTTACAATATTACATGTAAAAGTAGGATATTCGGTTCTACTTTACGAGATTTTAAAGCTAAGTTTTTTTTTTTTTTTATTTTTGTGAAAGAGGATAGAGGCTGTGATTGTAATGGCTAATGCACTAGTAACGACTGGATGTGGATGTTGTTAATTAAAATTAGAACTCTCTGGGATCAACAAAAATTGAGAATCCGGGAGGGGATTTGGTCCAATCACCAACAGCACCATCGCTGTAATCTTCCCCGAGTCTCTTGATGCACCACAAATCCTCTTCGCAAGAGAGCATCTTCCAGTGTGGGATGGCGCAGCGTAGGGGTTCCTGCCCTGAAACCTCCGTGGCCACCACCTGGCACCCACTATCCTTGGCGAGGTTGTGGGCGAAGGCGCACAAAGCACTCACCATCTTCTGGGCCCGTGGGCCCTCCCCTCCGAGCCCGTACAAAAAGTGAAACCCAAATGGCTGGAAGAGGTTAGGGATGGAGGGCAGGCGCAGCCAGGGGAAGGCGCGGTCGAGGAGGCGAGTGGTCTTGGCGAGGGCCTTCTTCACACGCGACGCGCCCCTCACCTGGAGTGTGAACACGTCCTTGCAGTTCCACACGCTGAGGAGGGCCCAGGAGGAGGGTGGGTCCGCGAGAAAGAGGGGCGAACCCGGCCACGTGTCGGGGGAGAATGAGCCGCGGGGAACGGCGAGGAAGGTGCCGAGAGTTAGGTTGTTGTTGAGGACGGAGTCGACGTCGCGGGGGAAGAACTCGGTGGTGGCGAACTTGGTGCGGTAGAGGAACTCGGCGTCGTTTGGGGCAAGTTGTATGATGGTGACGTTGGGGGAGGGTGTGAGTGAGTGAGCAAAAACGGGGTTGACGAGGATGGACGGGGTACGAAACTTTGAGTAGCCGCATTTGTCGGTAAAGAGCTTAACGGATGCCACGTTGTCCTTTTCTGTTGCCATGTAAGCGTACTCTGCTCCATTCTCTCTGAACCACTCCTCCAATCTCTGCACCAGCTTCAACCCTATTCCCATTCTCCTGCACGCCAACACACCCAATCAAAACCCACACTCTTGATAATAACATAACGAGTGAGTGAAAGTGAAGAAGGTACCTGTGATGAGGAGAAACCCGGAGGCCCAATATGTAGGCGAGTTTGGTGTAGACAGGGACTTGTTTGGAAGCAGGTTCGGTGGTGTTCTTTCCGTGCCTCTGGAGCTTCTTTCCACATGTAACGGTTTTGATGCAACCCCTTATCATTCCCACTGTCTCTTGACCAATTTCGGCTACCTGATAAAGACAAATTAAGGATGAAATGTTATTTATTTAGATACGCATATGGTTGTTTGATTTATATAGCGTTGAAAAGTTGGTGAGAAAGACTTTTGCGTGAAAATAGTTAAAAGGATTTTTGGGGTGGATGCCTGCTCACTGGCAACGATGGGAAAAGAAAAGAAAAGAAAAGAAAAGAAAGGAAAGGAAAAGAAAAGAAAGAAAAGACGGTTGATTATAGTTGAGAATGAGTATAATTATACCAGCATTAGGAAAGTAGGTGAGTTGCGGACCCTGCAAATAGGGTCACCGTGGAGGTCGGTGAGGAGGGAAAGCTTCCCACTAGGTCCAACCTCACATAATCTTTCAACGGCTTCCACTCTCTCTGTGTCTTTATCTGGGTCGAACTCTCTCACAGTCACCACCACCATGGTTGGAGCAACTGCAAACGCTAACTCCTCTCCCCTCATGACTACTCTCTATCAATGGAAGAAGGAAGAGTGAGTGCGTATATCGTAGCTTAACCTCCCTTTTTATATAGAGAGGAAGGGAGCGCTAAACCTATGAGACTCAGGAAATTGCAGCTTTTTCGAGGCCTGTTGGCAAGTAACTGAAGCTTAAAACCTGGGAAACCCTTCCCTAAAACCAGAGTCTGAACTGAATGAACGTTCGAAACGGGATCACTGTATTCTGGCACCAATCACCCAACTGAAGTAGAATAATATAAAATATTAAGAGGGGCAAAAGGGCGTTAGTGAATCAGTGAAGGAAGGAAGAAGCCTTGAAGGCTGTGTTGTGATGGTTCATCCTCTCACTCTCTCGTTAAGGTACGAATCCAAATTCTGTAAGGGTCCCTTATATACCTGATCTTTTGAGCTTTTTCTTTTGCCATTTTTTTAATCTCTCGCACTTTCTATTCCGAATCTGCACCACTTCCGCTATTTAATTCCTGGGTTTAATTTTAATTTAGTAAGAATATGTCTTTATCTGCCCTCTCTCCGCACTGTATCTTTCTTGGCTAAAGTTTGCTAATAATAATAAAGGAAAATAAATGGATTTAACAAAAGCAATAATGAGCAGCAAAAAGTAGGAGAATGGAGAAGGAAAGAAAAGAAAGAGGAAATGGCGGCTGTGGCTGCGCAGCACTGTTTAGGTGTTTTGTTTTCCTATTAATTTTATTTATTTATTTATTTATTAATTATGGAAAAAAGACGCTTCCCATCATCTCCCCATCCGTAATGATTACCCTTTTTACACTCTCCCTCTTCAATGGGTTCGGCCCCAGCCATGATGCACATCAACAGTTATCATGTGGGATGGGATGCACATGCATATTTCATGTGAGAAAGGGATACTGTCATACCCTCCATCACGCCATTCTCCGTTTTACTGCTTCTCTTCATTCAAATTCCCAGTAACTCTGCTCGCTAACTTCACATGTACAATGTGAACTTATCCATGCTCATAAATTAAATTCTTTTCAATACCATTTTTCTATTTATATTCTCATCAAACATAATTCATTATTCTACAATTATTCAATTATTAGTAGTATTATACTTACGTGCTCTTAACCCTGTCAATAACTGCGTGCAATTACACCTCGTGTGTTCGTCACCCGTTGTGCATGCTTTTCCACCAAAAGTGGGATACTTATAAAACCCTAAATCACTAATTTATGCTCTCATCTGTTACAACTGCTACCAAAATAGAGTGGTGAAACTGCTCATTGTAACTTTTCTGTTTCCGATGTAATAACTGATTACTAAATTTTAAGGCAATTAAATCATTAGCATTGTCATTAAATTAATAATTACTATATCATTAACCATATTAAGTTACTGGTTAAGAAATAATAAATATATTTTGATATTGTTATTTTTACATTAAAAATTAAAATAATTAAATACAATAATTAAAATCGTATAAATAAACATAATAAATTTTATAAAGATAAAAATACTCTTTTAACTTTTTAGACAATAACTTATTGTTACAAAATAAAGATTTTTAAATTTTAAAGGATTCTACTAAAAAGAAAAAAAAATTCAATTAAATCTCAAATTGACACTTTAATTACTTTTTGTAACATTTTAGATGTTTAACACTAATTTTTTTGTTGGTTTTCTGTTAATTTATACTTTTATTTTTATTTTTAGATGTTTAACACTATTTTTATTAATTTTTCTATTAATTTAAACTGTCTTATACTTAATTATATTTAATTTTTAGCAATATTAAAATATAATTATTTTCTTATTTAATTAGTTTTTAAGTTTTATCTGTGAACATTAAATAAAATATTAAATACACATACAATATTTATGGGCATTTTTCCTGAAACTTAAAAAAAAAATAAGGTTACATTAATGGTTATTAGGTCAGATTTTATTTAATATCACATTTACCTATGTATTTTTGTAGGATCTAATGTATATTAATTATTCTTAACGAACAATGGTTAACAAGACCCATAATTATTATAACATAAACAAGTTTTCACCTAAATTTATCAAGATTCCTTAAACTCTAAAAAGTTTAGTTTTGTGATAGTTGTATATTAGAAGAAAGTGTATTTTCAAATAATTAACAAAAGTAAGAAAGATTTAGGCAATGTTCTTTTGAGTGGAAGGATTGGAGGGAGAGGAAGAGATCGAAAGGATTAGAGTGTGGAGTTGGTGTTATTTCTTTTAAGTGATTCATAGGTGATTCTATAGTGGATTACATAGTGAAGTTTGTGATGATATATTGAAAACAACTTTTAATAGAAAAAAAAGTTAGATTACCAAAATGTCTCTATTATTACAGGTAATATAAAATTATATACAAATAATTTAAAATTATTTTAAAATTGTATTGAATGATTGAAAATGTAAAAAAATATTTATAAAAAATGAATGATACAATATATTTTGTATAAAAATAAATTTAATATATAAGGTGAAAAATAATTAATTTACATGGAAACTTTTTTTTCTTTTTAATAATAATTTTAGAAGTAATAATTTTTTATTATAACCATAATAAATTATTATTATCGTTAATATAGAATTAAGAAAGTGAACTAAAATCACGTGTATTGATTTTAACCGTTAAATCACATGTAACAAAAATTGAATAATGAAGAGTAATTTTGTAAATCCAGTTGTGTCACCCTCTAATCTCACTATAGTTGGTGAGATTGAATTTTCAGTCAATACTCTAATCATCTCCTCCCATTATCTTGTATTACCTCCAAAATAACACGTTACTCATCTCCTAATCATCTATTCTCGTTCCTTAAGAATAGTAAATTCACCCATTACAACACAACCTTAACCTTAATATTTGAAGTATTCTTCCCTATTAAATTTTTGTAAAATAATACTATTACTTTATCTTTTATTCTTATCCTTTACTTTTTGATTTCCCTTGATATGAATAATTAATTCTTTTAGAAAAAAATAGATTAACCAATGACTTACATTTAATTGCGTCGAGAAACGAGGAAGAGAAGTAAAAATTTAATTATTATATTCATTGTGAGTATAAAAATAAAAATAGAATTTTCATAACCCGTAATAGTAAGTTAAAAGTAATATATATATATATATATATATATATATATATATATATATATATATATATATATATATATATATATATATATATCTATATATATATTT
>Ga0214542_1005923_pt1 | contig 22811 bp, 15 predicted proteins | sample CNSS1metaG_FD_160096 | JGI IMG/M metagenome (GOLD analysis project Ga0214542, IMG submission 160096) | Root nodule microbial communities from cowpea collected in UCLA plant growth center, Los Angeles, California, USA - CNSS1 | ecosystem: Host-associated > Plants > Roots > Nodule | place: USA...
CTAGGCGGTTTCGATATGCACACTGTTTGCTTGGTTGAGTTTGGCTAGGTACGGTACACCAGTCCCCCAGCCTTGTCCGATATGGGTTGTCGGTCAAGGATGATATGTGTTGATAAGCTAGCAGAACCGGTTAGGTGTGATACACCTTTATTATACATTTATTTTCCTTTGGTGATTTCATTCAATGGTGTATCAAATTATTTTTAGAACACACATTTGACTTCTTTTTAATATTTTTATTTGTTGTTTATAATGTAAAGTACTATTTTGATGTTTTTTATATAATTATTTTTATTTTCTAACCATTTATCATAAGTGTAATTTTATCACTACAATTGCATATAAGAAATTACGATAATATAATTTGTATCGTATATGCTAGATAAGGTCGGATGGTCTACGACCAAACGACTGAACCTAAGGCCGGAAACCAGCTTACACCACATGCAACAGAAAAGACCGGTTAGTCCCTGGCCAATGATCAGACTCAAGGCCAAGAACTCCTCGAGGAAGGTCAATCATAAACCTGTAAACAAAATAACTATGTAAGGAAGTAGAAGCCAATTACCATTCCAAGGGTCGACTACATATCAATCACTCCAAAAAAGATTAAATCAACTACTTAACAACATTAATAAAGTAAAATGTGCAAAGCAAATGACTATGACATGTAAACAAAAATAACGGTAAGGACTCTTGTTAGCAAACTGGAATTTAAACAATCCTTTCCCCCTCTTTCCTAACATAACTTAAATATCCAACAAAGTTCCTAGTAGAATTGGGCCTCTAATGGCAAGCCCACACAACCCCATCTAAAGGCCCTAAGGCCTAAGCTAGCGATAAAACCACGGTACACATAAGATGGTAACTTAAACAGGTAACAACCCTTGGAAAAATAATTAGTATAAATACAGGTGGACCGAGGTAAAGCAACGACAAAGTCGGTGCCCCCAACAAAGTTATCCTTGTTGAACTAAAGAAACGATTGGACTCCTCCAAGGGAAGATGGCTAGAAGATCTATTGGAGATCCTTTGGTCTTACCGATGTATCCCCTAGTGCTCGACTCATGGGTTCCCTTTTAGCTTGGTATACGACACATAAGCTATGACACCCGTTGAGATAGGAGAACCCTTACTACGGAGACAAAATTATGATGAAGATGAGAATCAAGAATCTCTTAGCACGAGGTTGGACCTTTTGATAAAACTACGAGAAAAAGCACAAATCCGAGATATGATAGCCAAGAAGAAGGCGACCAGAAATTACAACTTCAAGCTCCAACCACGAAACTATGTTAGAGGAGACCTAGTGTGGCGAATGGTTAGTAATTCAAGAAAAAAGAGGGTAAAGTATCTGCCAATTCAAAAGGGCTATTTAGAGTAAGAGAAGATATCGACAAATGGGCATATCGATTAGAGCGACTATCAAGGGAACCCATACCGAACACCTGGAATATAACACATTTAAAGTTCTACTTTAGTTAAAAACCTCATCAGATAATTGAGCAGATTGCAACCATGTGTGTAATCTTTCCCCTTACCTGGTTTTTTATCCCTAAGGAGGGTTTTTCCCGAAAGGTTTTAATGAGGCACCCTTACCGAATAAAACAAGGGTTTTGTAAAAATTACACGTTTCTTGCAATACTACATTTCTATGTGTTCCCTACCACATACCTAGGTGATCTTGGTCGAATAATTAAATTTCTATTGCATTCCCTACCGCATACCTAGGTGGTCCTGGTCGAACAATTAAATTTCTCTAAGTTCCCTACCACGTAACTAGTTAGTCTTGGTCAAATCATTAAATTTCTATGTGTTCCCTACCATATACCTAGGCGGTCCTAGTCGAAAAATTAAATTTGTATGTGATCCCTACCACATACCTATGGGGTCATGGTTGAACAATTGTGTTCCCTATCGCCTATCTAGGCGATCTTGGTCGAAAAATAAATTTCAAATGAACAAACTACGTAGGATATCATACGTTTACGCATACATTAAACTCAACAACGTGTATAAAATGGATATATAAGCAACGAAAGCAAGGAAAGAAAATATGTTGCCCAATAAACGTCATTGTTATATACACACCAACGACCACCATAGTTCTTGACCATATACAAAAAAGAGCAAAGAAAAAGGAAAGTACAACAATAGCATAAAAGGACAAACTTAATCATGGAACTTTTTCAAATTAAATGTCTGCCACAACTTCCTCCTCGACATTGCCAATTGTTCATTAGCATCCCCAAAATGCGAAGGGATCACCCTAGCATTATGCTTAGTTGAGCCACCATTATTCTCGACACTAAGAGCAACAATAGTTGGCTTAGGACCCTCAACAACCTTTAGTATCTTGATCTCATCCTCATCAATTAGATGGTTGCCATATACATCTTTGTTCACATTGAAATGCACATCCTTCATGGACACTCCATTGTATAAGAACTTCACCTGTTGTAGAGCTTTGTTAAAGCCATTAATATGATCGGACACCATGTACTTCTTGAGATCCCTCATTTCGGCCTCCACTTAAACAACTCTTCCCTTCCATTCCTCCACTACGCCTCCAACTGTTTCTCTTTGTCCTTAGCTTTTTTTTTTTTAGAATCTAAACACCTCACCTTCCAAGTTCCTAATTTCTTTTTCTCAACCTCCAAAGCCTTTTCCCTCATACCATAGACCAATTTGTTACCTTCATACTTGGCTTGAATTAAAGATAATTTTTTTTCTAGTCTGGCTTTATCTCTATCCCTTAGCTCCTGATGCACCAAATTACTTACCTTCTGGCCTATCACCAAAGGATTTTGCTAAGCTCTACTATGGCTCGAATAGTGGCGCTCGACTTCATCTCATCCAACGCTTTCACCACTTCCTCATCTAGGTTATTTTCTACCCCTTTGCGAACCTTGACTTCTGGCTTCTCCAAACCCCAAATTCCAATAACTTATTCCCTGAAGTCTATCTCTCCCCCCATTTGAGAAGTTTAGCCCCTAGTTTCTTTCTCTCTTTTCCAACACCGCTCTAAGCAGACAAAGGACTTTCCCTCTTAGCGCTTTCGAGCCAATGAGTATCCGTCAAAGTCCCTTTGAAGTTGGGGACATTGGTCTCCCTAGACTTCTTGGCTTCTTCAACCAACTATTGCCACAAACTCCTGAACATGTTAATGTCGATCCCAATCTTTTTGGCATGTTGGCCATGTATCCTATATACACGAATAACTTATTAAAAACAAAACAAAAAACACAAAACAGATTCATAAGTTAAATATTACCTTGCAATTCAACAATACGCTGAGTTGGGTAGACAAATACACCTTAACTAAACTTTTAGTAGGCAACTTATGGGGAAACTTCTCAAGGATCCCCATAATCCACCTATCATCCACCAAAAACATTTCCTTCGTCGTGTCCTACACCTCCATGAATTATCAGTCCAATAAAAAGTAAACTTCACCTTGCCATTGTCATGATAAAAATAGGTCAGCCCAGCTGGGTTCACAACAATCCTGAAGAAACCATCTTTAAAACGCTGAAGGGGCTGAGAATACGCATCTAAAACAATAATACCTAAATGACTAACCAATGACAACAGGTAATCAAATTTTTAGGACGTGTATTATAAAAATAGGAAGCATTTAGGCGACAGACTCGGTTACAATGATCGATACAACAACTTAAACACCTAAAGATAACTCTAGCTGTTTGGATGCAACTGGTTAGGCACAACATTTAGCAAACGGAGCACAACCATAGTAAATTCAGCAAAAGGCAATCGAATTTGCAATTGGATGAAATGACACATATACATGTAAAAAAGCTCCTTGGTATAATGTTCTTAGCGATGACAAACATTGTCCATGATACTCACCCTCTCTAACAAAACTATGTCAAGCAACCCTAACTAATGGAGATACCCATTCGTACCCTCCCTTCGCAGCAAATCATTTTTGGTGCGCTCGTTTACTGGATCCTTCCTAATATCAGAAATACTCTCTATAACCAATCCATTTGACCTCGACAAAGAATACTTTAAAGAAGAAGTTAGAGTCAGGCTACCCTGACTACTCGACCCTCCCACATACGCCTTACTCGAACCACTACAAGACATACGTTAATTAGATGGATATTGACGACACTCAATTTTTTTCTACATAATATCTCGGCAACGGAGACAAGAATATGACCACACAATAACAAAACTGACAAATGATCCTTTTTTATAGATACTTTCCGCAACTTTTCATCTTTGTGTTCACCTCAATTGTTATCATTACTCTTCTGCAAACGTCACAACAACACAAGCCATGAAGCAACTCTAGATATTCTCCACTATTCTTGATTTCTATGCCAAGCTCAACGTAAATATCTACTACATCTTCCCATCTCAAGCTAAGCCAAGCCTTCTTGATGAAACGCCTTCCCTCCTCAGCCTAATTTGACACGTCACTCCCTCATCAAACCTCTTCGTCGTTCACACAACACTTTTCCTATTAACCACTAAACTCTGAGATCTAATCTTGGGAGAAAAAGCTCTGTGTTTTCTTGGACATTGGAGCACTTTTTGTAGGTACACCCCTATCTTTGCCAGCAGAAGTACGAGCACTTGACTGATGACCACTACAAGCGGTAGAGAATTATATTCAGAAGTCCAAAGATCTTTACAAGGTACTATATCGGTCCTGTAAGACATAATAATTTAATGTCATTGTCATGAATCTTATTTATCACCATCTAACATATATCAAAGTTCAAAAAATGAAAGGTATGTGCTAAATTTCAATTATTATTAGTTCAACCTTTGTTCTTTGTGTGATTTCATTCAAGTGGTGTATTATAATTTTTAGGTTAAAATGCTCCGTTGGTCCTCGTATATGTTTGAAAATCTTAATTAGGTCCCCATATTATGATTGGTCTCAATTGGGTCCCTATTTTTGAAAATGTGTAACAATTAGGTTGTTTCCATTAGTACTATACTAACATCGTTAAATATGTGCCACATGTCAGTTCATGCTTTTTTTTTAATTTTGATTCCAAAAAAAAAGAATTAAAAATTAAAAAATTAAAAATCCACGAACTAACGCGTGACACATATTTAACGATGTTAGTATAGAACAAACGAAAAGAACCTAATTGTTACATATTTTCAAAAATGGAGACCAATCAAAATATGGGGACCTAATTCAACAAAGTATTTTAACCTCATTTTTAATAATGTTTAAAGAAAGATATATCAATAAAATTTAAAGAATATGAGAGTAAAGAGACATTTAAAATACTTTTAAGTTCGATTTTATTTTCTTTTGTAATTTTATAAAAATAATTTTAAACTTTATCAACTTTGTTTGATTAAATTTGCAAATTTAGTAAATGTTTCGGTGTCATAAAATTTTATTTGGTATTCTAATTTGAAATGTATACAATTATAATTTTTTTTTTTAAAATATTTCACATTCAAGAAACAAGAATACATCCTTTTGATAGTGAAATTTTGATAATATTATATTTTTTTGTAAGATTTTTTATTATTTTATAAATATTAATTAATTGATACTCAAAGAATAAGAAAATAGGCACAAGTACGAGTGTTTACCCGTTAGTGAAAATGGGGATGAGATAAAAATTTCATACTTGTTGAGTTTGGGTATGAGGATGAGGGTGATTTTTTCTTTTTGGGATGAGTATGGGATAATGAAACAGATCCCTATCTTTCCCCGTTGCCATCCTTACTCTCAACCTGATGTGTTTAAAACAAAAGATTTTACACGCTTACTGTCTCTATTTGTTTTTCTTCTTCAGTCTTCATATTAATTATAAAGATTATGTCGTTGTATATCTCGTTAATTTCTTTCATATGTTCATCTTTGTTCATGCATGGACAATATTAAGTTATTATGGGACTCATACCTTATCTTACAACAATCTTTAGGTTCCTCAGATGGATACTCCACAGTCTTGTTTGCAAGGTCCTCGTTACCGGATACTTGGTGGAATGTGGGGGATTTCCCGCAAAAAGGAAGCTCTCAAATTCAAATCTCATTATTGTACTAATGAATTGCGTACCTTTAGTTACTAGGGTCCACCTTTATTTATAAAAGGTTAACTACTTGTGGTACCTTTACTTAGTTAATTATGGGCTGGGCTTTAACTAGGTTTTACCCAACTTTATTGGGCCTAAATAAAGCTTAATTGGTCCTACATTGCAAGGCCAATATTCTTTGAAAATGTTTAGTTAGGTTTTCGCTTATTTTTGCCTAAGTTAGAGTTAGTTCGCTAACATACCAGTATAACAGATTTTCCTGCATGCATACTTGTCATCCACATATATGTTCAATTAGTATATATATATCTCTTCTTTAATTGATGGAGTGAGATAGTTGACTAGTGTTGCCACTATATAGGCGACCTTATGCATACATGATGTAGTTAACGGTTAGGCGCCTTGTTATTTGTTATGCTGCTATGTACCTGAATGTGGTGCCTGTGGTATTTTGGGTTTAGTGGCTATTTGAGTTAGCAATTTTTTGGTGTTGGTGGTCATTTTGGTTAACAATGTTTTGGGTTAGCAGCCAGTTCGACCCCTATGGTACAATCTCCATTTCTTCGTACCTTTGTTCCTCTATTTATAAATATTTTTAGAATTTGATCATTGATATTTTCATCTCTAAATATTTTGGTTTGATTCTTCTTTAGTTCAAAAATTTCTTTTCTTTTCTCATTAAGAAATTTTTGATATGTTATTAGTTATGTGGTTCTTCTACCATTCTTGATTTTCTTCTTTCTTTCCTTTTGTAAATCAATCTTGAATTTATATGAACGATGCAACATAAAATCTTTAGAATAATCTTTAGCTTCTATTCGCGTTGATTCTTTTGTTTTCTTCTTTTTTGAGTATCTTCTCATAAAGTAAATCTTATGTTATTTCCATATTTGAAATTCTTTTATCATTGATATCTTTAGAATATTTTCTCGTTTGTAATCTCTTACTTGATTAGTGAATTTGAATCATTTTATGATCATTATCTTTGGATATATATTTTTCTATTTAACACTTTCAATATATAATATCTTTATTTCTTCAGCATCAATGTAGGTGATTTGGGTATCAAAAATATATTTCTTCTCACATAATATACAAATCATTAACGTTGAGCTCTAATATAATCTTCATATCTTGAGTCAATCAAATCTCCAATCAATTGTTTTCCTTTGATTCTTGATCTGTATCAAGAGACACTTGATATTGAAGTTGTTGATATAATCTTCCTTTTCATCATTCAGATTAATCTTCACTAATTTGATTAAGTCACAATGTATTAAACTCAACTTCAATAGTCATCCAGTCTATTCATTACGAATAATCTTAAATTTTTACTTCATTTGACTGGCTCTTACTACTTAGTGTTGGTATAATGTGACTATAGAATAGGGAAGAATAAAGACCATAAAGAAATTGCCACAATTTTGACGCAAATAAATAGTCGAAGTAAAAAGCATAAGAAAGCAAACCATTGAGGCTACATCTAGTCTCTTAAGCAACTTGCTTAAGATATTTTCACTACTAAATTCCCTTAACTAGAATGAGTATCACCCTTTGCAGGTTACAATGAGTATCCAACTCTTAGGCTACAATGAGTATCAACCTTTCTATGTTACACCAAGTATAAACCTACACACGTATAACCTTCTTGATCTCCCTTGAGATTAGGAACTCACAATTGAAAATTACAAGAAACACTCTCAAAGTAAGAGAGTACAACTCAACTCACATAGGGTACAACTTCACTTTGTGAAGAATATTAAGTTGAATAGACGAGCTTTATAACCAATGAGGTTTTGATGATGACAAAATAAACCACTATACCATACGAGTAAGTCTCTGGTTAGAAGTGAAGCCATGTTAGACAACTACAAAGGAACATCTAACAAATATAGTGAGGTTGAATAAATTGATTAGCATAGTTGATAATTTTCCATTTGTGCATGTTTTTAATAAATAAAATTCTTCTATTAGTATTTTTTAGTTTGTAATTTTCTAGAATTGAATAAATTTATAGTTTTTGGTGTGAAAATAGGTGATTTTGTGAAAATGGTGTTAACAATTTATTTTTAATAGTAATTTTTTTTAAATAAGATTTTCTCTTTTCTTTTGAAAATAAAGAATAGAAAAATATGTTAGATTAGAATTCCATTTTTCTTAACAAGTATTAAGAAAAATGTTCTAGGATTGATAAAAGTGTAGGATATCTCAACAAGGTAGAATTATCGTGGTAAAAAATTGAATTGAAATTTGTTTACCTAGTTACTCGATCATTTTTGGACAAAGGTTGAACCATGGTGCATAGAGGTCTGTTTGAAAAGTGCCTCACTAATGGAAGGAGGCTCATTTAGGACCTATGTCGAGTCGATTGTTGTGTGCTAAGCTAAAGGAAGAGCTTGTGTAGAGTATAATCTTAGTAGTTAATTAGTGTTAGGTCCATGTTTTTTCCTTTCTTCTGTAATAGAGTTTGAGAGAGTATTTTCCTGTATAGATAACTTAGTATGTGATGTGAAAAAAGAGTTTTTAGAAAGGAGAGATTTTAGAAAGGATAGTAGTTTAGAGAGTCTATAGAGGAGAGTGTTCATAGTGTGTAAAGTCCTTTTGGAAAGTTGTGATTGAGAGTTCAAAGAAGATTAACACATGTAGAGGGTTGCATTGTAGATGGTAGCGTGAGTGTTCCTTCCATGAGTGCAAATTAACCTTGAAGGTGGCTTAAGTTTGCTGTACAGAGGAGCATTCTGAGTAATCTTGAGAGTACAAAGTAACCTTATGAATCGATCATTGTAAATTTCTATACACTTTGTCTTGAACTCAATAGAATGTATAATTTTCTTCTCGAATTCTAATTTGATTATGCCATTATTCTTTTACTTCTATCGTTAACAATGTTAATTTTTTTTTTTTTAAATCTTTCTTGCAATTTTTATCTTTCTACGTTGTACCTTTGTGTTGGTTGTGAGTTTTACTTTTCTCCTTCTATCCCTTTTTATGTTAGTTTTGATTTTCTTGCCAAATTATAGTTTAATACAATTCTTATTCTTTTGTGATTCTTGCATTACATCTTTACTATTACAACATTGAATTCTTGATTTAGATTCTAGGTAGTTTAAATTTGTGTTGCCTTGTTTGTCCTAGCTTTTTTATTTAGCACATCTCTTTACTCAATCAATTTTCTTATTTTTACTTTGAAGAATTGAATGTTTGAACTCTACATATCTTGGTTTCTAATTAAGATTCCAAAGTCCCTAAAGTGGGTCTTACTTGGTAAGATGTCTTCTTGAGCTAGGTTTTAGTTCAATACATTGAGTAAAACAAGATTTTTAGTTTTGAGTTATTATTTGTTTGTTACATTCTTACATTTTATTTCCTAATTTCCAATTTCTTTACTTTACATGTGTTGTTGCCATCTTTATTGCCTGCCACTGTAATTTTTTATTACCTTGTCTTGTGCTCATTATAGTTTCGTTGTTTAGCATGGTTGATCTTGCATTTTACATTCTTGCATTCTCTATATTTGTTTAATCATCAATTAGACTTGTTAATAGGATTGCTCTTGTTTCTGCATATTACAACAATTTCTAGTTTAGTTATAGCATTTTACACAATTGGGGATTTTTAGCTCTATTTGGTTTATGCTTCAATTAGACATTCTTAGGACCAACTCATATTGCATTGAGCAAGATTGCATTATTAGGATATAGTAGACATGATTGCATGCATTAATTCTCCACAGTTCTCATTTTTAGTTCGTAGAGAAGTTTCATAAAGCAGTTATATAAATTGCTATTCAACTGGAATCAATCGATTGAGCATAAATTTGAACTTGTTCAATATGTTAGCTGACAAACTATATAGCTTGATTTTTTAATGATAATGAAGAAAGAATCATATTGAGTGTGAAATCACATTGATACTTTTGGAGTCTTGGAGCTGTGAGTGCTCCTGGTGTGTAAAGAAGGTTCTGGGTTGGCTAGGGAAAGCCACCTTGGAAGTTTGATCCTACTTTTGCATTTGTGGTATGTCTGGTGTGATTCAATATCTACAAGAGAGGTTCTTGTTGTGCAGTGTGAGCTTATTGTGTGATTCAAGAGCCTTGCTGTGTTGCATATTATTTTCGAAAGTCTAATCTTTTAAGGATTTTGTAAAACTTTTTAAATAATGGAAAGTCAGGCTAACGTTAACTTGACTAACTGGATGTAGCTAAGTAGAGTGAACCAATAAAGAAATTTTGTGTGATTTGATTTACATTTTTTGTATTGTTGGGATTCTTCATAAAAGTCATCAATAAAATCAATCCAAGCAATCTTTCTTTCTAATGTTGACATGATTGCACAGTCAATCGGTAAAACATTGCTTCTACTATTAATTTAAATTGATCCTGACTGGTAATTTGATCAGATTTGAAATCTTGTGTTAATTGATATTTTTGTACACTCTATATTAGAATTTTAATCAATTGATTCTATTTTTAAATCTATTGTTTATGTCAAGAAATCAAAATTCATTGATCTTTAATATCAATCATTGTGTAATTGTACATAAAGTTCGCAACTATGAGTATTTGAAATTAGTTAAAAAATAGTCGATTCAACCACCTCTTCTTGGCCTAGAAACACCTTATGTTACTTACAATTGATATTAGAGCGGGTTCTTGAAAGTTAATCAAGTTTGATCCTAATTTATTTCTTCAAAATGTCTAAAAGCAAACTTCCTTTTGTTGAAGATGCCACATGCCTCTTATGTTTAGTGGTGTGAACTATCAATTTTGAAAAATTCGCATGAAAATTTTCATATAATCTATTGACCAAAGAATTTGGAATGCTATCAGGAGTGGACAATTCATTCCTAAGCATATTGTTAATGATAAGCAAGTTGACAAGCCATGGAACCTCTAGACTGAAGAAGAAAAGAAGAAAGCTCAATATGATTGTGCTGCCAAAAAAAATCTTGACATCCGCTTTAACATGGAGGAGTTTTTTTAGAGTTTCTCAATGTGGTTCTGCAAAGGACAAGTGGAATATGCTTGAAGTCATACATGAAGGATCAAATTATGTGAAGAGGGGTAGGAAACATGCATTGGTTCAAGAGTATGAATTGTTTAATATGAAACAAGGAGAAACCCTAGTTGAAGTCCAAAAAAGGTTCACACATATTGTTAAACATCAAGGTCTTGAAGTGTCTTGATAAAAGTTAGTAACATAAAGTCATGCTTATTTCAGAATCAAAGGATTTGTCAACAATGACTATTGTTGACATGGGATTGAAATGAATAGGTTGAATGAATTAGAAAGTAGTGTACTTATGAAGAAGTTTGGAAAATTTGTCAGGAAAAGAGGTAACAAAGGTAACCAAAGGATGTACAACTCAAAAAGTAATGAATCAAATGGTACTCCTAATTTTACTTTTTATAATTATGAAAAACATTAACCAAACCAAAGATAAAGGTGCTGAAAGGAAAAAGGAAAGCAAGCCTAAGGAGAGACGTGCATACATTGTTTGGGAAGATAATGATAATTCAACAATTGGGTCATAACAAGAAGAAAGTGAAGAAGTAAATTTGTGTCTCATGGCTGGTTATAAGTCATCATCATCATCATCAAGTAGACAAGTTCTCTGTCCTTAAAAAGATAAGAATGATTATAACCAATTACTGCTTCCTTTTGATGAATTGTATAATGAAGCAACTATGATTGGTGTCATAAATAACCGATTAAAAGGTTTAAACAATTGGCTAGAAAATAGGGTTAATTAGCTAGAAAAAGATTTAACTGATTTAAAAATGGATTTTGAAAACTGAACATGATTTATAGTAATTCAACGTGTTGTTATAAAAATCAATTGATTTCAAAACCTCATGGAAACTACACTTTTTTGGAAAATAAATTCAAATACCTTTTAAAAACCTATGCAAGATTCACAAGAAGAAAAACAAATTTAGAAGTTGTTCTTGGCTCTTAGAATTGTGTTTTTGCAAAAAGGTTGGAATTGGATATAATTATGTTTTTGAAAAGAAAGTTAAGAAGTTTACAAATTTATTTTCCACAAGTAAATCAAATGATATGCCTTTCATTATTTGCAATTATTGTATGAAAAATGGTAATGTTTGTAAAGTTGCAATGCTGGGAAATGTGATGTGCCTAAGGGATATTTGAAATGGATCCCAAAAGGACCAAGAAAGGATTAACCATAATTGGCCCAATATATTAAAGGTAATACATAATACAAATCTGATTTATAGGTCTTGAAGAATGATAAGAAGGATCTGTTGTACCCATATAATGGGTGTTTCAGGCCCATGACTGGTGATCAAGCAAAGTTTGCAAACTTGAGCTTGAAGAATGAAGGATTCGTGACATATAGAGATAACAACAAAGGAAAATTGTAAGACCTAGGAAAAAAAATACATGTCAAGAATGGTGAGTTGGATGTGAATGGCATTATCTAATGTATAAAGAAGTGAAATGTAACACAGTTGGTTAAGGCCTTGTTGTGGGTTGAAGGTCACATGTTCTATCTCTAATGCGTGCAATTGGTGTGATTTACATTTTATATTTTCTATACAATTTATTTTGAATGTGTCAATTATGTGACTACTTGTTGTAATGTTCGTTGTGTATGTGGATGACAAGATAAATATGATAGTCTGTTTGGTTTGGGAGTATTGGTTTGGAACTTAGTGGGGGTGAGTTTGAAACTTGGCAAGAGCAAAAGTAAATTAGTTTTCTTTTTAGTAATTTTGTGGTACTCTTAGGGGAAAGTGAAGAGTTGAAGGCAAATTCATTGTATCTGGTCACAGACTCAAAAGTTTTGGTTTGGACATAAAGAGCAAAAAAGCTTAGAGCAAAGGTAGTGTGGTCTTGTTTCAGGAATTCTAGGTAAGGGTAGCTACCTTGTATATATGATATTTTTTATATTATTTGTGAATATGAGATAAGATAATAAAGTGTTAATCTTCGTCGAAAAGTTGGGATTCTTAAGGTAAAGGGAACTATCTCGTTGGTTCTCTTTCTTTTTCTTCTAATGTGGCAGAGATGTTTTTTTTTTTAAATTTTGTGATGAAGGTGATAATGGTTTTGGAAATATGGAATAGATATATGATTCTTGTCACAACCGAAATCGTGACAGGATGACGATCCAAAAAAAACAAAATTTGTAAAAACAGAGTTTTGGAGTCGCCACCATAGTTATTATAGGAAACTATGGAAAACCATAAAAAAGGAGCAAGGTCTACGAAAACAGAGATTGGGGGTACGGGAGTTAATTACGCGTAGAGAAGGTGTTAGCACCCTACAACGCCCATCCTAAGACGGTACCTTTAATTAAAATACAAATTGATGTTGTCTCCTTTAAATATTTATTTTAAAAAAATAAATAAAATGAAATGAAATAAATAAATAAAATAAAATAAAATTAATAAATTAATAAATTAATAAAAAAAATATGACAAAGAAAAACAAAGGAAACAAAAAAAGATTTTTTTTTTGTTTTTTGGGCTCGACAAGGATTAATCCTCGCTCCTACGTATCTCCATGTGAATGGAGAATCAGGGTTACGTAGTTCTTTATCAAAAAAGACTTTTTGAAAACAATTTGTTCGAAGATGTTGATATCACTCTTTTTTAATATTTGAAAATTTGTATTTTTTTAGTAATCTTATAGAAAAGCGAATTAAGCACTAAGTCGACGCGAGCGGTCACACGAGCACTTATACATTTTTAAAAGTTAAAAGGGTATTTAAATTATTTTTTTTTGTTATTACCTCCTTTAAAAAAGAAAAAAAAACTTCCGAAATAAGATATTGATACCCACAAAATGTGACTATTATATATCCACAATTTATGAAAACATTAGGAAAATAAATAAATAAAAGATTAGGACATAACGTTTAGGATTAAACATATTATTTTAATATGAACAAGTTTTACAACACTTAACATGAAAAAATATAGCACAACATATTCATACAATGTCAAAACATGATACCACTCACTTATTCATGCAACAACGTTTACAACCCAAAGCAATCAACAAAACCTTAATTATAAAACCAATGAACCCCAAAAAGCATGACAATAATGTTTTTTTTCCATATAAAAAAAATAGTGAAAACATCAAATTCAACCAATATGAAAAGTAGATCTCGAGAAATACTACATAACACGATAAAAAAAATTTTGCGAACCTGAACGGGAGATCGTACTTACAATAGTTATGTTGGAACACTAAGAAACACATGGGGGTGGCGATCGAAGGTGAGTGGGTTTTTTATGTGCGAGGGTTAAAAGAGAATGTGTGCTTAGGGTAACAGAGGTCTCCAGGAATAATTTTTGAGAGTGAAAAAAAAATTCCCCTTTCTTCTTTTTTTGATGGGTTTATATACACAACATTATAAATCTAATGTAATCTCGTAATAAAGGTCTGCCTTAATTACAACGAGTTTTAAAAGGCAAGAACTGGTCTTAATATTATTACAAAATGGGAATCAAATCATAGAAAAAAAATAGAGCACAAAATCAAACGTGATCAGCAAAATTAATTTTAATTAGTAAAAGAGATATTATTTTGAGTTATATTATTACTTTCTCTATCTGGAAAAAAGGTGTCATAAAATTAGAGCACAAAATCAAACGTGATCAGGACAGATTAATTATAATTACAAAAAAAGATATTCTTGAGAAACATATTAATATTTTCCTCATCTGGAAAAGGAGGTGTCATAAAATCAAAGCACAACGTTAGAGTAAATAATTCTAAATATTAGAACATATTCTATTTCTAATTATTAGACTAACTTCTTAATCTAGAGCAAAAACGAAAAAGCATAGAGTGGGGGTGCGAAAATTAAATGTTAGGCTGCCGTTAGTTGCAAGAAAAACGGTGTGGGTATATAGAGTATTTTGGACTAAAATAAAACAAAGCCTCAAAAGAAAATATATACAAGATTAAAACAAAATCTTTCTTTTTATTTATTAATTTATTATTATTATTATCCCGTTATTATTATTATTTAGACAAAGAAAAAAACCAAAGAAAAAACTTATTTATTTTTTATTTTTTTATTTTTGACCTTTTTTTGAAAAAATGAATTGTTATTATTTATTCTATTATTTATTTAGCCGGACGAAATTGGGTGTTGACAGCTGCCCCTCTTTACTTAGATTTTGCTTGATAATATGAGAATTTTACATTTTCATATTCTCAAAGAAATATAAGTAAAGATAAAGACACTAATTTCGTCTGGTTTCAAAAGAAACAAAGGCGAAATATGAAATCAAAGGTCACAAACCGACAACCACACTTCCAAAGGATTCAATGACCATTACCACGTAGAGGGCCTTGATCCAGAAAGTCATAAACATTTTGCGAACTAAACCTTTTGAAAAAGATTAGACCAATCCCGAGGAGAGGGTCTACATCTAAAGGATTCGGCGACCATTACCACGTAGAGGGCCCCGATACCAAAACATATACTTTTTGCCAATATAATTTCTTTTTGAAAAGATTAGACCAATCCCGAGGAGAGGGTCTACATCTAAAGGATTCAGCGACCATTACCACGTAGAGGGTCTCGATCCAAAAACGTATACTCTTTGCGAATATGATTTCTTTTTGAAAAAGATTAGACCAATCCCAAGGAGAGGGTCTACATCTAAAGGATTCGGAGACCATCACCACGTAGAGGGCCTCGATCCAAAAACGTATACTCTTTGCAAATATGATTTCTTTTTGAAAAAGAATAGACCAATCCCAAGGAGAGGGTCTACATCTAAAGGATTCGGAGACCATTACCACGTAGAGGGCCTCGATCCAAAAACATAAATTCTTTGTAAACTAAAACTTTTTGAGAAAGATTAGACCAATCCCAAGGAGAGGATCTACATCCAAAGGATTTGGAGACCATTACCACGTAGAGGGCTCCGATCCCAAAAACATAAACTTTTTACAAACTAAAACTTTTTGAGAAAGATTAGACCAATCCCGAGGAGAGGGTCTACATCCAAAGGAGAACCTGAATATCAACACAATGTGAATGCCTTTTAAAAAAGAAGTAGAGTGATCCCAATTGAAAACTTGCTCCTGTGTGCCCTTATTTTCCTTTTCGAACTTCTCAAAATATGTTTTGATGATAAAAATGAATGGTATGATATGATGAGGGTGCATGAATGCATGCATAAAACTCTTATTTTTCCTTCCTTTCCTTTTCTTTTCCTTTTTCTTGGCATTTAGTGAATTCATCATAAATGTACCCTTTTTACCAATATTTTATTATTTTTAATTATCAGCTCAATGTGACACTTTTACAACACATTTATGAAATGATATATATTTTTTATCAAATAAAACGAAATACACAAACTTGAAAATAATGTCGATATCCTTAGTTGCATCCCTTGTTATGGAATCATCATGCATAGAATTTTTTAACCGCATCAGAGTTGATTGACAATGGTAACTCCTCCCCATCCATCCTTATGAGAATTAGTGCCCCACCAGAGAATGCTTTCTTCACCACATACGGGCCTTCAAAATTTGGAGTCCATTTGCCTCTATGGTCCCTTTGTATAGGTAAGATTTTTTTCAAAACTAGATCGCCTTCATGGAACTCTCTAGGACGCACCTTTTTGTCAAACGCTTTTTTCATTCTTCTTTAGTATAATTGTCCATGACACACCGTAGTTAACCTTTTTCCCTCAATGAGGTTAAGCTGTTCAACTCTGGCTTGAACCCATTCTGCTCCTTCTAATTGGGTTTCCATCAATACTCGCAAGGATGGGATCTCTACTTCAAAAGGGAGTACTGCTTCCATTCCATATACCAGAGAGAAGGGTGTTGCCCCGGTTGAAGTACGTACTGACGTGCGATGTCCATGCAAAGCAAAAGGAAGCATCTCATGCCAATCCTTATACGTGACCACCATCTTTTGTATAATCTTCTTTATATTTTTATTAGCAGCCTCAACTGCCCCATTCATCTTTGGACGGTAAGGGGAAGAATTATGGTGTTGAATCTTAAATTTTGTACACAATTCTACCATCATTTGATTATTTAGGTTGGTAGCATTATCAATGATGATCTTGTTAGGCAAACCATATCTGCAAATCAACTCTCTTCTTATGAAATTCGTCACTACTTTTATGGTCACACTGGCATGAGAGGCCGCCTCTACCCATTTGGTGTAGTAATCAATTGGAACTAAAATGAAGTGATGTCCATTTGATGCTTTTGGTTCTATGGCTCCAATAACATCTATTCCCCATATTGAAAAAGACCATGGTGATGTCAAAACATTTAGGGTTGTGGGTGCCATGTTAATATTGTCAGCATATACTTGGCATTTCTCACACTTCCTCACATGCTTGCAACAATCATTTTCCATGGTTAACCAAAAATAACCAGCCCTCAAAATCTTTCTGGCCATCGAATGCCCATTCATATGTGTGCCAAAAGTGCCCTCATGAACATCTTTCAATATCACTTCGGCTTCTTTTGCATCCACACATCTGAGGAGAACCATATCGTGATTTCTTTTGTATAAGACATCCCCATTTAAAATGAAACTAGCAGCCAGTCTTCTTAAAGTTGTCTTATCATTCTCGGTTGCCCTTTCAGGATACTCTCGAGTTTCAAGATAATGTTTGATATCAAAATACCAAGGTTTACCATCTGACTCCTCCTTAATGAAATGACAATGCACTGGGTCCTCATAACTCTCCATTTTGATCATGGGTAGCTCTCTGTCTGGAACAATCTCAAACATTGATGATAGGGTAGCTAAAGCATCGGCTAATTGGTTATCTTCCCGAGGACTGTGCTGGAATGTTATAAAATCAAAATACTCTATCAACCCCTTGATGTAAGCTTGATAAGGGATTAATTTCTTATCTCGGGTCTCTCATTCTCCTTTCAACTGATGGATAACCAAAGCTGAATCGCCATACACCTTCAAAACTTTTGCTTTTGATTCAATTGCTGCTCGAATTCCCATGGCACATGCCTCATATTCTACAATATTATTTTTGCAATTAAAGCATATTCTTGCTGTCATTGGTATGTATTGACTTTCCGGAGAGATAAGTATTGCCCCTATTCCATGCCCTAATGCATTAGATGCACCATCAAACAACAATATCCATGCTTGTTCATCGTGGCCTCCCTCCTTCTCTTCAAACAAAGCCATGATATCTTCATCCGGGAAATCAGGCTGCATTGGTTGATAATCATCAATGGGTTGTTGAGCTAGATACTCAGCCAAAACGCTACCCTTGATGGATTTCTGAGTGACATATACAATATCATATTCTGACAAAAGCATCTACCACCTTGCTATCCTCCCAGAGAGAGCAGGCTTTTCAAAAATGTATTTTATTGGGTCCATCTTGGATATCAACCATGTAGTATGACTCAACATGTATTGTCTCAAACGATGGGCTGCCCATGCTAGTGCGCAACAAGTTTGTTCTAGCATAGAATATCTTTTCTCGCAATCTGTGAACTTCTTACTCAAATAGTATATTGCATGCTTAATCTTCCCGGTTTGGTCATGTTGGCCCAACACACAACCCATGGATTCCTCTAGTACAGTTAAGTACAAAATAAGGGGTCTTCCGGATTCCGGTGGTCGCAGTACTGGCGGGTCTTATAAGTACTGCTTGATCTTATCAAAAGCGGTTTGACAATCATCGTTCCATTCTAGAGCTTGATTTTTACGCAACAATTTGAAGATCGGTTCACAGGTAGCGGTTAATTGGGGGATAAATCTAGCAATATAATTCAGCCTGCCCAGGAAATCTCGCACCTCCTTCTCCGTGTTGGGAATTGGCATTTCTATTATTGCCCTCACCTTGTCAAGATCAACCTCTATCCCCTTTTGGCTAACAATGAAACCCAATAACTTTCCTGATCTCATACTGAATGTGCATTTAGTCGGATTTAATCGGAGTTTAAACTTTTGTAACCTTTCAAACAATCTTCTTAAGTTGACGAGGTGTTCTTCTTCAGATTCATATTTAGCGATCATATCATCCACGTAAACTTCAATCTCTTTGTGCATCATGTCGTGAAAAAGAGCTACCATCGCCCTTTGATAAGTTGCCCCAAAATTCTTGAGGCCGAAAGGTATCACCTTATAGCAAAAGGTTCCCCACAATGTAATAAAGGTAGTTTTTTCCATATCCTCAGCCACCATCTTGATCTGATTATAACCCGAGAAACCATCCATAAATGAAAACAACGAGAATCTGGTCGTATTGTCCACCAAAGTATCGATATGCGGTAATGGAAAATTATCCTTTAGATTGGCCCGGTTCAAGTCTCGGTAGTCAACGCACATTCGAACCTTCCCATCCTTCTTAGGCACAGGTACAATGTTTGCTACCCATTGGGGATATCTCGCCACAGCCAAAAAACCAACATCAAATTGCTTTTTTACTTCTTCTTTAATTTTCAAGGACATTTCTGGTTTCATTCTCCTCAACTTTTGCAAGACGGAAGGACACTCTGGCTTGAGAGGTAGTTTATGTTGCACTATCTTAGTATCCAGTCCTGGCATGTCATTATATGACCAAGAAAAAACGTCCCTGAACTCCTTTAGTAGAGCACACAATTGTTCTCGTATTTCTTTCCTTACACCAGTGCCAATTTTCACTTCTTTTATCTCTCCTACATCTCCTAAATTGAGCACTTCAACATTCTCTTGATGGGGTTTTATCTCTTTAGCTTCTTGTTCCACTAATCTCAACATTTCAGGGGAAGGTTCCCATTCATCCTCATAATCACCTTCCATATTATCAACGAGGTGCTCAAAATTAGGGAAATCGACATTAACATTTTCAAAACATCCATCATCATATCTGTATTTTTGAGTTTATAAAATGGATATTTAAAATGAAACAAACAAAAAACGTCAATTATAAATGATTTTATTGTCACATTGAGCATAAAGATTTAAAGATTAAAAACGGTCATCTCAAAAAAGTCTTAAATCCTAAAACCGCGAGTAAAGCAAAATGATAAACTAAATCTATTACATTTTTTCCAAATTAAACATCACTGGTAAATTTGTTATCTCCCAATTGTTCAGCTGCACGTCTGGAGGGCAATATCACACGAAGTTCAAGCTTTCAGATCCACTTCCTCCCTCGATAGCTTATATTTGACAAGTGTTAACCCAACCAGCGTTGTGGAAGCTTTTCTTGATATCACATATGTGAATCTTCCCTATCTTTCGTTCTCGACCTTCTATGCGAGCCAAGATTCGCTCCTTCTTCTTTTCTAACAGCCTCTTCTTGTCTTCTTTAGTAGGCTTGTACCCCAAACTGTATCTACCCTTGTTTTCAAAGACCTCTAAGGGGAAAGTTAGCCCTTGGTTATTTTTACCAAGCCCTTTTCCATATTGGTAACCCTCTTTCAGCATAACCTTGGCCATCATGAGGGAAGCACAAGACATGTGTGGGATCATCGAAAATGGTTCAATATATGCATTCCCCACAATTTCTAGTGATTGGAAAGCTGTCTCAAAGGCTTCCTCTGCTGCTTCAATGTAACGAGATGATGAGGGCCCACTCACAAGGAGGTCCTCCTCACCTGACACTATTACCAGTTTATCACCCATTATGTATTTCAGTTTCTGGTGTAATGTTGAAGGCACCACTCCCGCAGAGTGGATCCAAGGGCGACCTAACAAGCAACTGTAAGCTGGAATAATATCCATGGCTTGAAATATTATTTGAAAGATATAAGGACCGATCTGAACTGGCAACTCTATTCTCCCATTACTTCCCTCTTGCTTCCATCGAAGGCCCTTACAATCATGGCACTCGGCTTCATGTGCATACCATCACATGGCAATTTTTCTAGCGTCGATCTTGGCATCACATTTAATGAGGAACCATTATCAATTAAAACTCTTGCCATGACATGGTCCAAACATTTCACAGATACATGCAACGCCTTATTGTATCTTCTACCTTCAGTAGGTATCTCGTCATCAGTAAAGGTAAGGTAATTATTAGCAGTGATATTGCCAACAATTCCCTCAAACTTGTCTAGGGAAATATTCTGATCCAAATGAGCTTTGTTGAGTATCTTCATTAACATCTTTCTATGGGAGATTGAATGCATAAGTAATTCCAAAAGGGAAATCCGAGCAAGCATGCGTTTCAATTGTTCTACTACTTTGTACTCACTTTGTTGTATGAACTTTAAAAAGTCACAAGCCTCTACATCAGATATTTCTTGCTTTTCCTCTTTTTTAGGTCATTCTTGTGTTTGCACGTCCTTTTCTTTCAAGAGTTCTTTAGTTTCTCCTGTTGTTATTCCCTCGTTGCCAACTACGTCCTTCCTTAAAAAAGGTGGTGTAAAGATACGACCACTTCTTGTCATTCCTCCTACGCCTGATATATTTTCTACAACTGGCTCCCCATCAGCTGATTGATTCTTTGTTTGTTGTCCCTCTCCTAACACATGTATACCGTATTTCCATGGGACTGCCTTCTCACTTTTGTATGGGAAGGGTGAAGGTGATAGGATGACAACAGATTGTCTTTTCGGAGATGTTGGTGCAAAAGTGGATCTAGCGAAATGAACTATCAATGGCTTTGGTGGCGACATGACATATTTCTCACTGGTTTGTGCAAAAACTTCTTCCTCCTTACTCCTACACAACACTTGTACGAAATTCTTATTGATCAAATCTTCCAAAAAGTTCTCAAACCTGTTGCACGACTCAATGGAGTGTTTAGCACCTGGATGGAACCCACATGCCTCATTCAAGTTATATTATCCTTCCAACAATCCTGCTGTTAGTAGCGCCTCAAAAATATCCCTTCGTGAACTCCGAATTTCGCTCACATTCTTTACCAACTTGGGTCCATTGAGGTCAATAGCATTTATCGAAGCATTACCATGCCCAGAGAGGGGATTGGCCTCGATGTTGGGTTTATCCTATTGAAATTTTAACCACCCTGAGTCTATTAGAGCTTGCACTTTGTGTTTGAAAGACAACATCTCTCGATAGAGTGTCCAATGGCTCCTCCGTGATAATCACATTTGGCATTTATATCAAAATTCTTAGGATATGGCGGTTGCAAGGGCTTCATCGGGCAAATGGCTACTAAAGCATTACGGAGTAGATCTGGCAACAACTCCGTGTAAGTCACAGGAATAGGAGTGAAATGAACAAATTTCCTTTCTTGATTCCTTCTGGGACTAGCGATTTGCCCTAAAGGCTGGTTGAGATTTGTGCTAGCCTCAGTTTTCCAAGTGTTATTTGAGGCGTGTAGTGGCTGATTGAATCCCTGTTGCGGAGATTGTGGTTGGTGGGTAGCTGCTGTATGAGTCACATAAGGATGTTGATTCACCTGTCGTTGATAATTTTAAGTGTGGGCTTGGTTTTCCCACCTTGGTACTGTGGATGCTGCGTGCACTTCTACTTCCTTTTTCTTCCCTGGATTGAAACCGAGCTTTTTAGGAGTTGTAGCCGCGAGCAGACTATATGCAATCTTTCCATTCTTCAACCCAATCTCTATCCTTTCACCTATGATGATAATATCGGCAAAAACTGAAGATACATTCCCTACCATGTGTTCATAGAACGGTGGTTGTAACATGCTCACAAACATTGCTACCATTTCCTTATCATGAAGAGAAGGCTCCACTTGAGCAGCAAGCTCTCTCCATCGTTGGGCATACTCTTTAAATGATTCTGCATCCCTTTTGGCCATGTTCTGCAATTGCAAACGATCTGGCGCAATATCCATGTTATACTTGTACTGT
>Ga0214542_1005928_pt1 | contig 22785 bp, 8 predicted proteins | sample CNSS1metaG_FD_160096 | JGI IMG/M metagenome (GOLD analysis project Ga0214542, IMG submission 160096) | Root nodule microbial communities from cowpea collected in UCLA plant growth center, Los Angeles, California, USA - CNSS1 | ecosystem: Host-associated > Plants > Roots > Nodule | place: USA...
AATTTTATTTTTTAAAAAATATAATAAATTATATATATATATATATATATATATATATATATATATATATATATATATATATATAATATTTATGAACATTTTTGTCTTCTAAATTAAGTAAAAATTACTAATAATAGGGTCATAATTTATTTCATATTATGATTAATTATAAACTCTTACAACATTCATTATTTATTAGTTACCCCCCTTAAAGGGTGTCTTTATTGTTATGGTTAGCATTCTCTTGAAAAATAAATATTTTTTAATGGAGAGAAATTTGATCGGATAAAAGATGATCATCACGAAACATTAAATGGCGTTTAATGAATTTTATTAACTTACATAAAGTAATTTAGTGTATCTTTATCATTTATTAGTAGCTTTAAACATTAAACATATTAATGCATAAAAAAGTTGTTTTACTCGATGTCTTTTCTTACACTCATTTTCATAATTCTCGATCCACACTTTTTGTGTCTTAACTTTCTAAAAAGTAATTTATGATATTGACATGTCAAACTATATTTCATCTCGTGTCTTAATCATACTTATTATCCAAACTATACATTTTAATATGCTTTTAACATTTACTTGGACGAAGGATTTCAATAATTTAGAAATTGAAATAATTAGTAATTAAATTATTTATAATTGAGTTCTTTCCATTATTTAAATAATTACTTGAATAAAGTAATTGAAATATCTTATATTTTAATTATTTTGTTTAGATAAAATAATTTAATTTCTATTTTATTGTAAACTCAATTTCAACCTTGAATATAACTTAACTTAGTTCGACCTTAGTTGGTACAATCTAAGTCGATTTTCAACCTCGGTACAATTTAAATTGATTCGACCTTAGCCAATTCAAACTAATTTAGCCCGAGTTGACTTAACTCAACCTCAACTAGAATATATTTGTTTAAAAGTTATGTTTAGGCAAACTCAACTCGACCTTCATCCCGAGCTAACTAAGCTCGAACTTTGGCCCGAGCTAACTCAACTAAATCTTTGGTCTGGATCGACTCGTTTCAACCTTCGATTAGGGTCAACTCGACTCGACATTTGACCAATCCCGACCCAGCTCGACCTTTATCCGAAGTCAACTTGACTTAGAGCCATCTCGTATCGACCTTCGACCAAGGCCGGCCAAGGTTGACTCGACTCAACTTTCGGCTTAGGTCGGCTCAACTCAACTTTTGCCCCAGCTCAGCTTAACCTCTAGTTCATTCTTCAGCTCATCCTTCAACTCGGGCGGGCGAGCTCAACTCGACCTTTGGTCCAAACTGAGTCATCTCAACATTCTACCCGACCCAACCCGACTTTTTGTATCTGCAGACTCTTTTTGTCCTAGGCAATAATCAATTCCACAACTTGAGAAATTTCAATTTCTTTTTTCTTTGGTGAAGTCCAAATTCTAATATTTTAGTTATTTGAAATACCTTCTTAAAATTCTTCAATTTAAATTTTCTTATCTAAACATGTTATTTTTCTTGAAAAAATTTCAAATTTTTCAAATAAATAAATTACTCTATGAAATTATTTCATTCAAACATGGCATTAAGGTATTTTTCGGAAATGTTAAATACTCATGTCTATCAAAGTCAAAAGGTTTTAGAAAGTCAATAATACTTCGGTTAACATAAATATTTAATAGAAGACTATTTTATTTTCAGGCTGTATTAATGAATAGGTTGATATTGCAGAGTAGTTAAATATCATTAAATACTATGACGTAAAAAAAAAGTTTTTTTCTTATTCTTAATAGTAGATATATATTATTGAGGTGTAAATTAAAATTTAGTATGAACTAATTTACTTCTTAAAATAATATATTCATTATTTACTATTTAAAATTATCAACAATAATTTTTTCATTTTGATAAAATAACAACCATTTAAATTTAAAATAAAAATTTTTAAAAATAAAATGTAATCAATTATTTTGATTATAATTAAGCCGTGAACAATGTTAAATTATTTTTACTAATTTTGTATAACCAAAAATTAATATTTTTATATTCATTAATTTTATAAATAATTTTAAAATAATTTTCATTCATTTATAATGGTTTTCTTAGTTTAGAAAATAAATAAGTATCCTCATCTTTTAAAATAGCAGTATTATTCACCACGAATGGCATCGACACAAAACACAAATACATATATAAAAACATGGATCAATACTATTATGCTGCTACCATTTTTATAAACCAGTGGTTACACGTTGGAAGTCTCACATCGACTAGAGATAAGGCCAATTCACAATATATAAGTGAGGTGCAAACCTCACCTTACAAACCGGTTTTGTGGGGTTAAGTTAGGCTTAAAGCCCACTTCTAACATGGTATCAGAGCCAAGTTAAAGCCTATCCTAGAGAACTTTCTTGGATATTCCACCCGATATCAGACCGCTAACGGACCACCCACTAATTTCTTATCCTACGCACGAGATGAATATACGAGGGGGGGTGTTGGAAGTCCCACATCGACTAGAGATAAAGCCAATTCACAATATATAAGTGAGGTGCAAACCTCACCTTACAAGCCGATTTTGTGGGGTTGAGTTAGGCTTAAAGCCCACTTCTAACACACGTCACTGTGAAAAGAGAAAATTAAAGTGAATTTGAATAAAATCTTAAATGAAAATAAAATAATAAAATAATATGATTTGATAAAAACAAAAAATAAAATCTTAAATGATAAAAACTCATTCTTTTAAAACACAATCTCAACTATTTAGTTTCTAAAAACGCATCCTCTCTCTTTTCTCTCTACTCCAATTTATTTTTCCATTTCAACCCAACCCTGTTCTACTTCTCTCTCATCTGAATTTTCATCCTTTCTTGAATCAGAGACAATTTTTGGGTTTGTAAAAGAGTCTTCTTCGAATCCACGTGAAAATTTCTTTCTTCGTGTCAGCTAAAAATCTAACATTCTTCTTCTTCTTCTTTTAGTTTGGGATTTTTGTTTCTTCTTGAATTCTAATCAGAGCTTCATTCTTCTTTGTGATTCCTTCGCTTTGGCTTCTCGAGGTTGATTTGAGATTTTGGTGCTCAAAATTGTCTTTGGGGTTTTGTTGTTTTAATCTTGGCCTTAAGTGAGAATCTTTAGCTTACACGAGAGCCCTTATCACTCAAGCGAGAGAAATCTAGTTCAAGCAAAACTAGCCAGAATTCACTTTGCTCTCTGTACGAATTTTAGCATAAGCGAGAGTCCTTGTCGCTTAAGCGAGAGCCCCTATCGCTCAAGTGAGAATTTCTAGCTCTAGCGAGAATGCTGTAGAATTTTAATTCCTTATTTTCAAACTGTGATTGACTGAGTTAATTTAAAAAATATGATGTATAAAGCTATGCATGAATGATATGGTATTTTTGATACTTGACTTGGTATGTTGTTGGAAAATATGTGATCGTTTGATATATGGATTTTGAGATGGAATTATTGATATGTGAATATGAAAATATGATTAAGGATGAATTTTATTATGAAAGTATTATTGTGGAACTATGATGATAATGGGTTTTTGAATATATATATATATATATATATATATATATATATATATATATATATATATATATATATATATATATATATATATATACACACACACACACACACACGAGCATTGTATGTGTTTGACGTAATTCCATGGGTCTCATTGGGAGATTTTATGGTAGTGTTATTTTAATGTATGCATTGGACTATGGATTCAAGTATAAGGTGACATCCTGAAAATCTAATGATCATTCACACTCAAATAGAGTATAATGGTTCATGTGGTGAAAGTAGTAGGAGGTTCTAGTCTAAGGCAGGATAATGACCTTAGATGATCATGGATTAACCTTGTGTGTGGTAGGGTGAAACACATTTGCAATGACTCTGCAAAGTAGTAGAACCCAAAACAAGTGCAAGTCTCTAGTGATTTCAATTCCAAATGCATGTATCTGGATAATTGAGTTTATTGTCAACTGTTTGTGTGCAATTATGTGAATTATGGAAGTTTGTCTATGTATGGCTTATAATTGATATGTTTTAATGTTCTTAGGATAACTCTTTTGTATACTAGCTTACCCTTGCATTATGTGGTCTTATGTTATTTTCTTCTTTTACGATGATCACCATTTTGTGGGAGCAGATGAAGATGCAGGTTTAAAGACATCTCTAAGGGATGAGACGTTTGTAATTAGAGTTGTGAGATTGTAGTAGATATATGAGTGGTTGTACGTTCAATATAGGAGATAAGTGTCTGCATAACATCCATTTGCATAACAAATTAGACACTTATCTTAGGTGAAAAGGCACTTTTCTCAAGAAAACAAAACATGCCTTCTTTTTTTCAAACATCATGCCTCCACACTTTTTGGATAATAAATGAGAATCTTAACTCACATGTCACTCTTTTATAGAAACATAGAGGAAAAAGGTATCAAGTGGTTGAGCCACACCAACCCAGCTCCGCCATAATAGTTGAAGATACAGAACACAATCAGAAATCCTACTGCTAAGACCAAGGAATGCTACTAAGCCTCAAACTTGAAAGAGGACCAAAAGTAAAAAGAACTCAATAAACTTAATGACAGAAGCATCTCCATACTAGCTAAACTTGGGCTGACCTCAAACAAAAAAGGAATCCAGGACATGAAGATTGTGTGGTTGAGTCTGGGAAAATTGGTTGAGCACCGCCTATACCAGGCTATAAAATAGTGACCCCCCTTCTGCTACAGGCAAGCAATTATGTAGAGAATAGGTCTCTCTTGCACTCTTTCTTCCTAAAATTTTCATAAATCATTTGTATAGGGGAGAAGAGATGTTGCAAGTTGTTTAATTACATTGTGATCATTTAATTGATTTAAGCTAAGTTGAGAAATTAGTTTAAATTATGGTCCAACAAGCTTGCCAATCCTATATTGGTGCTGAATTAAGTGTCTAGAGGGGATGCTGGAAAAGGGGGAAAGGCTCGAGAGTAATGCAGGGGGTTTAGGTTGCCAAGAGTTTAGAGATCACCTTGGGCTTAATTTCCCTAGGTTCTAGATAGCAGAGATTCATCTAGATCTACCAAAGAGAGTGTTTCGAGAGCAATGGTCTTGAATAGTTCAAGATAGAAAAGAGGGAAATTGTAATTTGATGAGAAAGGAAAGGCAAGGGAAATCAACCTTGTTCTCTAATTCAATATTTAACGCATAAAATCTCACGTTAAAACTTAAATCTTAAAAGTAAAATAGTTATGATCTAATTGTTGTTAAACCTTTGCAAATCCCTATGGAGATGACTTTATACTACAATGCAATAGTACACTTGCTGTAAACAAGACTGTTAAATAAAAGTTCATCAATAGGGATACCTTTAAAGTTTTGGTGGTGTTGTATAAATGGCATTATTTTTTTAGTTTGAACTCTTAAAGGACTATATTAATATACTTTTTATTTCGTAAAATTTGCCTTTGACTTTTATTATGAAATATCTTATTTTATTAGTTTTATATTACTAAGATGGGATATTACATTAATGGTATTAAAGCAGTTCGTCCTTAGGATGAATAAAAGGTTCTGGGTTTATCATTTTAGCACAAGTGGTCTTGGAGCATGGATTTGATGAAGCAAGTGCATATGATCATGTGTGGTTGATGAAAAATTGATGGAGATTTGTTGTTGATCAAGCTTCTAGTTTGTTGAATCTGGAAATGACGTAAAGATCAAGAAACTTGATGATTGTATTGTATTTGTAGACTATATGACATATGATAGTTGTATTTTGTCTTATGTGTGCCCTTTTCAATCTATTAAAAAGGGTTTTAATAGGTTCAAAGGCTTGTTGCATATAGTTTTGATGTGAATGTATTTAATCAATTAAATTGTTATTAAATCGATTGATTTCACTTAAGTCAAGTGAAATTAGTAGATTGTACGGACGAATGAACTTGTTGAATTTACATATGACCAAGCTACATAAGTTGGTTTTTAGAGAGTTGAGTAACACTTGAGATTTTTTAGCACGAAAACGGTGACACGGGTTTGGAAAAGCTCTCTCTCTGGAGTACATGGTGTGCAACTGTTGATTAAATATCTTGAGATCTTTGAGCAAAGTTTTGCTTGCTTGAAGCTATAAGAACACATGTTTGGTTGGCTAAGGAGAGCCTCCATTAGGTTTGGTTGTTCTTATGCTTTTGTGTGGTTCCTAATGTGATTCCAAGTATGTAAGTGGGATTCTTACAGTATAGGGGATAAGATTTTTGTAAGATTTAAGAATCTTGGTGTTTTGCTTTATTCAAAAGTGTAATCTTTGAGGGATTTTCTAAAAATTTTGATATAGTGCATGGTCATGCTCAGGTTGTCCTGATAAACTAAATGTAGCTCAGGTATTGAGTGAACCAATATAAAAATTATTGTGTGATCCTCTCTCCCTTATCTTTTCATCATTTAAATCTCAAGAAAACTCATTAAATCAATCAATGTAAGGTGTGCATGTGTTTTTACATTATATAGTAATACAACTAAGTTAGATATATTATTTGGAACTATCTTGTTTGAAAAAGAATGTTGTTTGAGTGAGTTTGGTGCTTTCTGCGTTTCTGCATAATTTTCCAGAATATCAGTTGATTGATTTTATCTTTTAATCTGTTGAATCGTATTGTATGAACAAATTAATTTGTTGTTTATGTTTTTAATCGACTGAAAAGTGTGATTCCGCATTAATACATATCTGGTTTACTGGTCAATTGAATTTGTTTTTAAAAGGTTTTCATAAGTTTTAATTGGACATATTTGGCTTAGAAAGATCTTCTAAACCTACAATTGGTACCTAGAGCAAGGTTCTTGAAAGTTATTCAAGTTTGATCCTAAAACTATTTTGAAATGGTTGAAAACAAAACTTCATTTTGCATAAGGTGCTTCTATACATAGGTCACCTATGTTTAGTGGGGTTAATTACCAGTTTTGGAAAAATTGAATGAAAGTTTTCATTGAATCAATTGACCAACGTATTTGGGATGCAATTGTAAATGAATATTAAACTCCAAAACATATATTTAGTTAGTTGATACTTGAAAGTTATGCAAAAGTCATTTAATAAGTCAAGTTTATTTATTTTTTTATGTAATTAGTTTCATTCTCTATTTTTTTTACAAAGTTGTGTTACTTTATGAAAATCCAAAAATTTTAGGCAATAAAAATGTATTAAAAAATGTTTCATGACACAACATAAAAATAAACATTCATGCAAATAAAAAAAATAAAGAAAGAAAAATGTAAAGGAAACAAGTTAATATAAAATAAAAACTTAAGCAAGCTTATGGAGTTTTTGCATATGCTCTTCGATCCAATTTCCTCATACTAGGGTGCTTGATAATTTTTATTTTTATTTTTTTGGTTTTTTTCTAAATTTTATTAACATTGTTGATTATGAATTTTACACTAGGTGATATCTCAGCATATTATGCTATACAAAGAAAATATTTTCTTATAGTGACAACATCACTTTATTACAAAACATTCTAAACTTATCAAACAAAATTTTGTGAAAAAGAATTATAACAATATTTGATTTGATATAGAAATAAGCATCACAATAAATTTTATAACAAAAAGAATGACTTTGTTATAGGTTATGATGTTAAACATGACATAAAACTTTATTACTTTTTACAAACATAGTTAAGAAAGGAGCATGATATGTTGTTATTATGATGGACAAATTTGCTAAATAAGTCAGTCATTTAAGAGAATTAAATATTTCTTAGAACAACATGCATTACAAAAAAAATTCAGTACTATCGACTACCAATATCAAGTATCAGCCAATAACAAGTGAAATCCATCAATAACACATATTTTTCGATAGAATACGGACCACATAAATTTCATCGATAATTGCTCGTTTGTAAAAATTACAAATAAATTTAGTAAATACCTCTATAATTACCGATGACATATGTACTATCAGTAATAGCTGAATTAGTGACAAATATTTTTGTTAATAATTGTATTATACAACCAAAGTTCTTTATCATTTGCCCCCAAACATAACCTCTCTCTCCATATATATATATATATATATATATATATATATATATATATATATATATATATATATATATATATAACATTAAAATGATAAAAAAATACATAATAAAATATATAATATGATAAAATCAAATCTTAAATTTTATCATATAATAAAATATGTAAATAATAAAACTTGTGATGTTGAACCACCCAGTAATGGTTTCTTTTCTTCTTTTCTCTTTCTCTTACTTTTTCTTTTCTTTTTGTCATCTTTTTTTCCTAACTTCTCTCTACATTTTTCTTCTATATCCCATCACTTTCAAAATCTTATCACACCTCATCATAGTTGAAGAGTTTGAAAACATTTCTACCTGATCATATTTTCAAATAGAGTAAGTTCCTATTTACTCTAAAACATTTCTATACAATAATTGTGTCTGATTGAAAAGAAATTGGAATGCTTGAACTTGAATATTATTGAGTTTCTCCTAACAAATGATTCTTTAACATGTTTCGAATTGGATACTCTTATTGCTATGTTGATCTGATGCCCATATTATGTGTGATATAAAACTTTCAGGAATTGAGTTTTGAATATGATTTATATTAGTAGACTAAATTTGTATATCTTTCCTTATGATAGTTTATGAAATTGATATGAACTTAAGCATGCATACTTTGAGTTAAGATACCAAAATATATTTTAAATTAGTAAATGATGCTTGAGCAAGTTATTTTTGGATTAATCCTTTTAATTATTTATAAGTTATATTATTAAAATGCCTTTTGAATTGCTCTTGAAATCTGGTTTAATTGTGTTGTTAAGGCTAATTTCTCTAAAACTTTTTTCTTAACGAAGGATTTTCTCTCAAACAAAAATAGAATAGAGACTCAACCCTTACTCTCGGTTCTATTTTCACTCAAGTAAAACTTGAGTTAAAAATAACTTATTTTCACCCAAGAGAAGATAACTCTATGACTCAACCCAATTTCTACCCAATTTTCGCTCAAGCTAATTTTTTTTTCTTTTTTATCATAAACTCATTTATTGGGATTGTTCTTATATATGCAAATTGAATATCAATTGATATGTATGATTGATTTATGATTTTAGTTAATTGAGCTATATTATATAACAATGTGTATTTAGATTGATGAAATTTGTATGCTATATGAAAATGATTGTTAAGATTGATGAGAATTATGTTAAGTTATGGTCACATATCTAGGTTGATATGTTAATTATTGTTTGATTTGATGAATATTGAGTATTGATACCTATGTTGTAATAGAGATACTTTAGCTTCATTGTAATCTAAGTCACATAAGCTAAGATATAATGTGGTAAGATACTAAGGAATGAGTTCTTGAACACAGTGACATGTGTAGATCCATGGCTTGTGTTGTATTGAACTTACCTTCATCCTTACACTTAGATTTGCTTGTAAATCTAAGTCATGGGTCTCTAGTATGACATATTTCATTTGTGTCTTCCAAAAGGCATCTTTTGTATTTTACCATTGAATATTTATAATGTATTACATCCATGTTTGGTATACATAATTGGTGTATAATTAAGTTTGATTGATATAGATTTGTTTATGGATTGCTAATGAAATTATTCCTTTTATATCCTTTTCCTATGTTAAAAAACTATTTTCAATAACATATCCTTTCATGTGTTGTTTGATGGCCTTCGTAGGTGGAGACAATAAGTCTGCCTCTTTCTAATTTTAAACTATATGTAATCCTAAACAAAAAATATTTAATAAAAATATCAGTATAACATATATATAAATATTAAATTTGGTCTCAATTTGGGAAGGGACAAAATGACTCAATTTAAAAAAAAAGATGGGAATGAATAAAACAAAAATAATGAATATCAATATCAGAACCAAATTAAATATAAAAAAATTGACCTTAACACGTGGTACTAACTCTAACAAATGGCACGATACTGGCTAGACACGTGGACATTTTTTTTTAAACTAAAAAAAAATTACAAAAGTTAGAAAAAATTATAAAAAAGAAATAAATTAAACAAAATTGACAAAAATTAGGACTAAATCAAACAAAAAAATATATTATGACCAAATTGAAAAAAACTGAATGAAAATTAGGACTAAATTAGTATTTTTATCCTTATTTTTATATATGTTTTTAACATTAATTTTCTTAACTATTTATTTCAAATATTACTTTTAGATCCTTAGTCATTGTCTTCAAAAAATACTTTTTATTTTTTTGTAAAATTTACATGTACCTGATATGGATTGAAATGAAAAGTTTATATTATTGAGTTTTTAAAACATAATAGTTACTCTATTTTCTTAAAATAAGATACCCATATTTTCTTAAAGCCAACTTACAACTATTTACTCTTACAAAAAAAAAAAGAATCATAACATTTATTTCTTAAGACAACATTACATAACTATACTAATATAAATTTAAATTTAGTTGATCATAAAGAAAATACATATGTATACATGATCCATTTAAAAGTTTGTTGTCTCATTCATAGTATTTTAATGAAATGTAATAGCTAATATATCTTTATTTATTAATAGGTTAAAATATTCAACTCTACAAAACAAAGCCCAAGCTAAATTATCATCTTATATATTTATCGTTTCTCAAATGATTAAATTATCAAGTATCTCAACTAATAATCGTTTATTAGAACTGCATCTTAACATTAAAAAAAATGCAAAAACATATTATGACCACTTCATTCGCAATATGAAATTCAGTTAATTTCCTTTATCTCTAAATAATATTTCAACGTATTATTCAAATACATGAATTTTGACTTACCCAAAAAGAAAATAACGAAAACCTAAGAAATAATGAGAATTGGTTTGTTTACATACATGGAGCATATTTGCTTAGTTATTATGTAAATGGAAAGGTAAAAAAAAAAAAGTTATCAGGTAAGTCGTGTTGAGTGTTGACTTCAAAAATAAGTTACGTTGATTTATAATGATTCGTGACGACTTCTGAATAAAAATATACAAAAGGGTAAAATCGTGAGGATTAATGACAATTTCCTTATAACGATTCACAAAAATGTGTAAATATATAAAAAAGTAAAATCGTCATAATTCATAACGATTTCTTATTTCTGTAACACAATCAAAAGTCATCACGTATCATGATAACTTCAATTTAAATTGTTTACAAAAAAAAAAATCGTTATCCTTCCTCCGGACTTTACCTTTTTATGTATTTACACACATAATTATGAGTCCATGTATGTAAAAATCCCAAGAGAATCTGATCTTCTTTTTCATATTTTGGATAGTTTTAACAATTTATAAGGTTTCTCCGAGATTCCAACTTAGTTAAATACACACTAATACTTAAATGTTCCAATTAGATGATTGAAAATCTCAACGAAGACTCGTAGGCAGAGGAGCAATTAGTAAACTTATTGTTTTTAACAAAAACCTGGGTTACTTTGACTTCATAATGTTAATGATATTACTCATACACTCAGTGGAAAAATGAAATAAACGTTGTTTCCCTGTTTTTTTTTTTTTCTACCAGAAAGGAAAAAAATGGCTTAGCTATTAGTAGCATAGGTCCTTTTCATGAATGTACATTTAAGGATGGTTGTTGGAGGCTATTAATATTATTAATGTTTATTTAATACCTTTTTTTAGGGATAGAGGTCTCACGAATTGATACGAGTGAGGACAGACGTACCTACCATAGTTGCCACAACTTCAAAGTTCTCAAGCCTTCCTTCATACAACAGATTAGTGGATATTGGCTCATCAGTTTTTTCTTCTACTTTTTCAATATATATATATATATATATATATATATATATATATATTAGGATCAAGTGTGAGTCTATGTAAGGTCCACTTTATTCCTTTATTTTTTGCCACAATTTTTAAGGGCTCATCCTAAGCAGATGGGCCTAAAGACTGGTCTATAGGGTGCCAAGGCTCCTAAAGCATCCTAATCTCTCCTTTCTGCTCTCACTTGCCAAAAATAGTGTCTTTCTCCTCTCTTTGTTTCCCCCAGAAGCTCTGTTAGGGTTTGGACTTCCTTCCTTATCGAGTTCGCTCAACTCCATTATTTTTTGTTTACCTCTTGAAGTTATTCCTTGAGCTATTGTGCTCCACGGTTTGGGTGTCGAAGTTCTTGGCTAGCACTTTCCAGGTAAGGGAAGCTAGGGTTCCTCGTATTTTCTAATTTGTTGTCTGTTTTTGATTTGCCTTGAGCTTGTATGAAGTGTATGTTGTTGTGGTTAAATAAAATGCTATGTTCTGTGTTCTGGGTATGCAAGTATGGCTGATGCAGGTACGAACAGTTGCGAGAATTGATAATCTCGCCCAAGCGAGCTTGTCTCGCCTAGGCGAGACTAACCGAGGTTCGCCCAAGCTTCCTACTCGAGAGGTCGCTTAAGCGACAAGTCCCCGTTTTGAGCGAGATGCAATCTCGCTCAGGCGAGGAGGGCTCGTCTAAGCGAGATCTCGCAGAAAGCCACTATTCCCACTCCTCGAGCTCTCGCCTAAGCGAAGGGAGCTCGCTTGAGCGAGAGAAACCTCTCGCTTGAGCGAGAACCTTTAGCCTAAGCGAGAGTTGGGCAAGAATGCGTTCTTGTTTTGGTTTCTTCTCTGTCTTGGATGTTTGGCACATGATTGATTGGATTATTATGTTAAAAGCATGAGGTGAACAAATACGCATGAGTGAAATGGTTTATGGGTTGTGAATGATAAGTTTAACGTGATCTTGGCATGTGGCTTGTATGGGATGGTTGGTTACCAAAGTGGCATGGTTTTGGTATGATAAATGATTCTATATTGATTGTTGGAAGCGTGGTTTTGGTTTGGTTAGGACGTAATTCCACGATAGTTTCGTGGTGGTGGTGCCTCATTGGTTAGGACGTAATTCCATGAGTCTCTAGGTGAGACCTCATGGTGGTGCCTCAGTTGGTTGGGACGTAATTCCATGACCCCTATTAGTGGGAGTTCATATGGTGGTGCCCCATCTATATAATTTAGTAGGGATTCAAGGTAAGGTTGCATCTTGACACTCTAAAGAGTCAGTTAGTCTCACATAGAGCATACTGACTCTAGTGGTGAGAGTAGCAGGAGGCCTGAAACCCATTAAGGGCTAACCTTGTGTGTGGGGGATGAAACATTGTAACACTTAGCTCGGTAGAGCAGGGAAGTCCACCACAAGTGCAAATATCCGTTGAATCCGACTAATTATATGTATCCGGATGAGTTGTGTCTGAGTCTTAGTATATTGTGTGCAAGTCATAATATGATTGGTTGATATATATATATATATATATATATATATATATATATATATATATATATATATATATATATATATATATACACACACACACACATGTTGGAATATGAAAGTGTATGTGATAGTATGATAAACTATTTTCTACTCTAGCTTACCCTTTTGTTTGTTGTATGTCTTGCTTGTGTGGTTCTCTCTTTTTGCAACGATCATCAATTTATTGATGTGAACATATGCGAGACATCCTCGTGACCAACGGGGAAATGGTGACTCCGCTACGTAGCCTGCTTAGGCTGGATTCCTTTTGCTTGGACTTTTCTTTTAGGGTTACGGCCATGTATTGCCCTGTCTTTGGGTTTTCTTTTGAAATATTGTCTATACATTATGATATTATGTTACCAGCATCGTGGCATGCTTGGGTTTTCTTCCTTTTGCTTTTGGACAATTGTAAGGAGTAACATTTATACTCCAGGACTATGCTTACCATGTTATTCTATATGACGCTTCTTTTAATTAGGGTATTAATTAAATGGGGTGTTACAGTCAAAGTCCCACATTGGTTATAAATGAGAAAGTAGGGCACTATATAATGATAAATACCCATAAACTCATTGCCTTAAAGTTTTGGATTGAGAGTGGTGTCAATGCCTTATGTGGTTGGGCTCAGGTCTCATTGGTGTTGTATCTTCCCAGTGATACCCCCTCCTTAAAAACCTAACAAGTGGTATCAGAGCCGATGGTTAAACCGGCTCGGGCTCAGGTCTCATTGATGTTGTATCTCCCCAGTAATACTAGTCTTGCATAAAGTGATAAACGATTCATATGTATTAAAAAAATTATTTTGAAACAAAAGTTACTCATCTATTTTAAAATAAATACTAATAACTAAAAATTACTATTTAAGATTTGAAAGGGTTTAAATCAAAGAACTAAAATCAAAACTCACATTTTATACGTGATAAAACATTTTTAATTTACTAGGTAACAAATCCTAGAAACCTATATTAATTTTTTTTATACACAATTTTGTAACTTATTTTTACAACACAATTCATCATTCTTACTCTTTTCTTTAATTATTTTACCTTTATCCAATAACATTTATTACATACATTTTAAGTTTATACAATTATAATTTTTCTTTTATTAATATTTGATGTTGGAGAAAAGAAAATGTGTATCCTTTTAAAATTGAATACTTGATAAGATCATACTTTATTTGATGTGATTTTTTTTTCCTAAAAATAATTACGTAATAACATTTGGAATAGTGATGTAATACAAAAATTATATACCTATTAAATATAAGAACAAAAATGATAATAAATTTTTACTAGTCACACCAATATATACACTAACACAAAGAAGACCTTACACTATGATTATTTCAAGGCTTACACTACGATTAAAAAATTGTAATCTATCATACTGTAGTCTAAAAAAAATCATTATAAACTAGAGTTCTAACCATAGTATAAACATCACTATAGACTACAATTTTTTTTAGTAGAAACCATAATTTATTTTTGAATGCCAACATACTACAACTTTCCTAAAAACATAGTCCATTAGCATTCAAATATCATATAACTCAAATAGACTGTGGAACTTGGTAGAAATCATAGTCTATTTAGTATTAATAGAGTAAGATTTTCTGAAAAATAAAAACGTAGTCTATTAATATTTAAATATCTTTAAATAGAGTATGGATTCACATAGACTTTGGTTATTGTATCACAACAAGAAAAATTCTATTTAGCTACAGAAATTAGTGAGAAAAAAAATATTAGTAGCTAATCCCTCTCTAATTTGCGAGGAAATAACGAAAAAAAAAATTGTAGCGTGTCTGTAGCAAAATAGCTACAAATTCACCTAAACATCTATTTGTAACTAATTCCTCACTAATTTGCGAGGAAATAACGAAAAAAATAAACAGTAGCGTGTCTGTAGCAAAATAGCTACAAATTCACCTAAACATCTATTTGTAATTAATTCCTCACTAATTTGCGATGAAATAGTGAAGAAATAAAACTGTAGTCAATTTGTAACAAAATAACTACAAATTTACTAGAAAATATATTTGTAACTAATCTTTCTCAATTAAAATTATTTTAAATTTTAGTATAAAAATATATTTTTTAATTTAAATATTAAAATTATTTTTATTTTAAATATTTTTAATTATTTTCAAATTAATTATTTAAAAGTTATTTTAAATTTGAACATTTAAAAATTATTTTAAATTTAAATATTTTAAAATTACTTCTAATTTAAATATTGCAAAATTATTTTTAATTTAATTATTATAAATTATTTTTAATTTAAATATTTTGAATTACTTTTAATTTAAATATTTTAAAATTATTTTTTAAAATATAGTATTATATATTAAAATTTAAATGATAAATATAAATATTAATAAATTAATTAAAATATATAATAAAATAACACAGAAAATGATTTTGTCATTAATTCATAACTAAAAAATAGAAATTATATTTAAAATATTATTCTGAGGAAAATAAATTTACGAAAAACAATAAAAAACTAATATACTAACAGATTATCAAGATATACTTTATTATATAAGTTAAACTTTTATTTATAAATATCATTTTTTAAATGAAAAATAACATTTACCTAATACAATATTTTTAGAAATTAAAAATTAGAAATATATGAAAACTTGCAATTCATACGATAATATCAACAACAATATTCCCTCGCTTTAGGCTTTCCAAATAATTTCCAAATAAAAAAAAGTATGGGATAATTGGTGGAATAAGCAGCAGTGAAATATCTCAAAGAGTGGTTGTTTTTGCTTCTTCCAAACTCATCAAATACGACATTCAAACCCTCTGTGACATTTTTCGATTCAAATTTCCTCCATTTGAATCCGCTCATACATTGCTTCTTCTACTCCCAACTTTTCCTTCCTTCGCCATTTTCTCATTCTGGATATGAATCTCACTATTGTTCACTGTGGGTTCACTTCCTCCTAATCGGTAACTTACTCTCGACAATGGCCTTCGCTACTATGTTCATTGCAATTCCAAGCCTCGCATGAGAGCCACTCTCGCTCTCGCCGTCAAGGCTGGGTAACCTAATTATCCATTCATATATGTCGTGTATTATGAATCATTCAATGCTGAATTGCTGATTGTGAAATCGATTATGGCAGATCAGCTCTCGAAGTGGAGGATGAACGCAGAATTGCTCACATTGTTGAACACCTCGCGTTTAGTGCCACCAAGAAATACACCAATCACGACATCGTAAAATTCCTCGAGAGTATTGAAGCCGAATTAGGGGCCTGTTAGAACGCCATGACCTTTGCCGACGACACACTTTACGAGCTCTTGGTTCCGGTCGACAAGTCGGAGCTGCTGTCTAAGGCCATTTCGGTCTTAGCGGAGTTCAGTTCAGAGGTCTCGATTAGAATTGTGTTATGCTCTATTTGGATAACTCTGTTTTGTTGTTCTAGTTTTTTGTAATTGGATTGTTCTGTGTTTGTAGATTCGAGTTTCGAAGGATGACTTGGCAAAAGAGAGACAAGTTGTCTTGGAAGAGTACAGAGGAAGCACAAATGCCACGGGGCGGCTACAGGATGCTCATTGGATGTTGATGATGGAAGTTTGAGGAATTGTTTTATATCGATTGGTGTTATTTCATGAAGTTTTGAATGTATTGCAGTATGCTGAACGACTGCCAATTGGCCTAGAGAAAGTAATTCAAATGGTTTCTTCAGAGACTGTGAAGCATTTTTACAAGAAGTGGTACCATTTATGCAATATGGTAGTGATAGCAGTTGGAGATTTTTCTGATACGCAGGTGCTTTATTTATTCACATTTGATTTTTGTTTGGTAAAGTAACTGTGCTGTCATTGAGTGACTCGAGATATTATATCTGAGTTGCTCATAAGGATGCCTAATCCAGCACCAAATTGGAAAAAATATTCTGCTGATATGAAAGAAATTTTGTTCAATGAGTTTATGGTTAGTAATCATTTAGTTAATGTAATGAAATATTTTTGTATCAATTATTGTATTATAAATTAATCATTATATTGATGTAGGAGAAGTAGCGTTTTTCATCAACTTATGATCGTTGTATGGCAAGAAAGGTTTGGAATTTAACATGCATGGATCGATATTCTAACTCTTTATCTAAGGCAAGGAAAAAGGCGAAAGAAAGGACAAATTCAAACAATATTCAAGACTTAAAAGGTTTTGGAGCAAGAGGTATTAGGACTTAGATGTAGGATGGATTAGTAGACATATGGGCAACAGAAGAATGAAAAAAAAAAGTCTACTGCAAGTAAGAGCAATAAGGCTGCCAAGCCTGATGCCATGATTCACACAGCAGGATCACGAAGCTTTGGACAACACTTGAAAAAAATGGTATTCTTACTTTTCACATTTGAATTTATAAGTCAAATATAATGCATTGTAATTTGTCACATTCAAAATGCAATATCAGATAGCAATTGTCTATAAGATAGAAATGAGTTGGTCACTTGATAGAAAGAAACAAATATTTTGAAAATGGTTAGCAGATAACTTTCTAAAAGCAGATATGATATGGAGAGTTGGAGTTATATTGTACATGTTTGATATAAACCAACTTCCACACTAACATGGCAGAAAGTAAGATGAATATGTCTTTTTTACTGTTATTAAGGAAAGTAATGAGTTTTTATACATAAATTGCCTTTTTTTTACAGGAAGAAGAATACAAACGCCCAATTTCTTATGGTGAATTATACAACAAAGTTCACAAAAGAAAAGATGGTCAATATGTGTCTAACAAAGCAAAAAGCTTCATTGTAAGAATGTGTTTATTTTATAAATGTTAAACTACTTATTTATAATATTGCTAACATATTGATTTGATGTAGGAATCATATGAAAATGCTATGACTGAAAAATATAGGGAAGACACATCAAAGCATCCTATAGTTGACTCTGGTGTTTGGATAAAAACAGGTGGTGAAAATAGGAAAGGTAGAATCTATGGAATTGGTCATAGTTTGGATCTTGGCATTGGTCCACATGTTTCATCCTCAACAGTTGAAGGCCCCTCTTCCCAAAATCTAAATCCAACAGCTGAAGAAATCACTACATTGACTACACAAATATCTAATTTGCAAGAGTAGGTGAAAACACAATTACAAGCACAGACTGATATGCAAGCATTAATGCAAGCACAAATGAAGGCACAAACAAAAATGCAAGCATTTATGCAACAATAGATGCAAGAGCAAATGCAATCTTTTAAGATAGAATTGTTGTCTGTTTTGAAGAAACAAGAATGAAGACATATGCCTCAAAGAACCCAAAACTTTGTTTTTCTTTTAATTGTGTTAATGCATTACTTTTTGTTGATACCCTCGAATGCTTTTGTGTCCTAAAACTATTATACATTGGTGGAAAATTTTATGTTATTTTGTACTGTTGGATGGATATACTTTGATCATTGTAGGATTAATTATCAATCCTTTTTAAATAGGTATTGCAAATATCAGAGGTATTTAGACACTTTTTGTGAATAATTTATTTTCTATCTTCTTTTTTTATTATGGGCATAGGTTTATGGACATGGCTCATAATAGATAGTGATTAACAATTAAGTAATTGCAATTAACAAAATAATATTTATAGGAGATTAATAGAATTTAAATAAATTAACTAATCATTTGTGATACAAATTAGTGATAAAAGAATTGCGACAAATTAGCTATGGATTAACGAGAAAAAAATCGCAACAAATTAGTTACAAATTAGCTACGGATTAACGAGAAAAGAATTGCAACAGATTAGCTACGGATTAGCAGGAAAAAAATTGTGACAGATTAGCTACCAATTAATGAGAACAAAATTGTGACAGATTAGCTATAGATTAGCGACAACAGAATTGCGACAGATTAGCTACGAATTAGCGACAACAGAATTGCGACAGATTAGCTACGAATTAGCGACAACAGAATTGCGACAGATTAGCTACGGATTAGCTATAAATTTTAAAACTTTTTCACTTCAATTAAAGATGGAATAGAGAGAGATTAGCTATGAATTAGCTACGAATTAGCTAAAAATTTTAAAACTTTTTCATTTCAATTAGAGAGGGAATAGAGAGGGATTAGTTATGAATCAGCTACAAATTAGCTACGAATTTTTCCCTCTCTAATTAGCTACCTGTATTTAGTTACGAAAAATTCCCTAGCAATTTGATAGGTAATATGTCGCAAAACATTTTAGCTACGAATTAGCTACGGATCAGCTACGAAATGTTCCGTAGCTAATATATAAAACTTTTGTAGTATACAAACCGTAGTTTATGATGATATATAGGCTACGATTTTTATAGAAACTATAGTGTATGACGATGAACAAAAGTAAGATTTTACACTTAAATGTAGTTCTTTTGGAATTGTTTTTTAATATTTGTTTCATTTTAGTTTCTTTCCAGCAACCTAGACAGAAAGACAACTAGAAATAAAAGCAAAAACAGAACCAAAAACAACCATAGTTAAAAACAATGAACAATTACATATATATATCATTGACTTTACACTTGTCAAGAATGTGTATTTAAATACAAAAGAAAATTACAAGTTGTTTATCGTAATGTGCTGTACAAATTTTAAAATATGTTGCCTAAATATTCCTGATGTAGTTCATTAATTCAGAATATAATGGTTGAGCATCATTAGAATACTAAAAAAACACAATAAATTCAATTGGTACATAAAAAGGACAAACTTCTTTAATTATTAATTAGGTAGATCATTATCGGGTTCCAATCTCTTTGAATTCTCACTTGAACAATGGTTTCTATCCATTGCATAACATGGTATCCATGCTCATAGGAATTGATTTTTTTTATTAGACTACAAATGAATACCAACACAATTATGATGACTTTTAATTTAGTAATAAAAAATTATAATTAGACAAAAATAACTGGCCTTGAATGATAACCATGACAACTTTTGCGATCTTGTAGTTGATCTGCCCTTCAACATTTGGTTTTAACTTTAAACCCAGACCTTAAATAAAATAATAATAAGAAAAAACTTTCCAATAAATGTAACTTTCAACTATTTCAATAAAAAAAAATCTAATCTAGCCTACAAACAAGCTAAACAAGAAAATAACCTAAACTACTCTGTATATTATACAAGAAATATTGTCCATTGTTCTCTTATTTCTATTAAACTAATGATAAAGTGAAACAAATTAATTTGATGCAATTTGTACATAAACTAATTATTCTATGTATTAAAAGATGTCTAACCTTAAGATATGTGAATTGAAGTAACCTTGTTCTACCAATTCCATTTAAATAATTTATGCTAACCACAACTCTAATTAAAGTGAAGACATATGTTAGCCATGGTTGTCTAATGTAATGAAAAATGTAAAATTTACCTTTGTAACAAGCTTTTCATTTCTTGGTTGGTTTTATGTTTAACAAAAAAAAACTACACTACTACTCTTGCAAGGCCAAGATATATCCTAGAAGGGTTCCATAAGAAACACTATTAAACTTACTCTCTTCCTTCAGTCTGAGATGTAATCCTCCAAACATTAGTGTAGTCTGAGATGTATCGGACAAAGATGTCTTCAATGTTCGAGTGTGGAGGGTGTGCATGCAAAGACATTCTGACATTCAAGTCAGAAATGTGCATCAGACAACAGTAAATGTTAGAAATGAATGCGTAATATTTACCTCGTGAACAATGTTATTTATAGTAGTTTTATGATCTTTTACCTGGTTGGGCCTTGGTCATCTAAGTAATTATGTTTCTTAAGTTTAGGATTTGTTAATCCACTTTATGCCTTAATCTCCTAATTTGTCATGCTTGACCCTCATCCAGGCATTCAATCAGAGTTGAGGTACGATGCTACTACAACTGAGATGTCCCTACCATATTGTTTCATTCTGGGTTGTCAAGTTGTTATGACCGAGATGTCTTTGCCAACATGGAATTGATCAAGGTTGTCCAGATCATCTTGGGCATATATGACACATCAACCCCCAATCTTGAGAAAGTATTTTTCTATATTTAACTTTATTTATGGATAAATTTGCCAATAATACACTTAACCTGTACTAACAAAAATCATTTTCTTACAGCTACTTGAAAATACCAATTTAGGTTAGCTTTTGGTCAATGATACAAGAAAATTTGATACTAATTAGCGAGTAGCATCGTACATGCTACTCTAAAATCATTGATGCTAATGAATTAGTGTCGATTTTTTAAGATTAATTTTAAGTAGCATTCTCTTAGCAAGTTCTAATTCATCATTAATTTTTTAAATTGATCTTCATATTAAAATAGTTTAGTTTCAGCTACACCAACATTGATGCATTTTTATTTTAAAATTTATTTAATTTAGTGTCAATTAAAATAACGCTAAATAAAATTTCATTTTAATATTATTTATTTTGCATCAGTTTGAGTGATTCTAATGACACTAATTAAAAAAAAAGTTTCTCGTACAATACCTCTATGTTCAACAAAATATAATACAACTGAAAACAAAATTAAAAGAAAATGTAATAGTTGAAAGAGGTGAGTGTAGATGAAGGAAATGAATATAGGTGAAAAAGATCGATGGCGGATTATAAGAGGGGAGGCGGGGGCCATAGCCCCCCTAATTTTTTTAAAATTTTTTTAGTTATGTATTTTATTTAAAAAAAATTAGGTTAAAATACTCCGTTAGTCATCGTTTTTGTTGCAGAATCTCAATTTGGTCCTCGTATTTTTATTAGTTTCAATTAGGTCCACATTTTTGTAAATTAATATCAATTAGGTCCTTTCCGTTAGTAGATAATTAGCACCGTTAAGTAGGTGTCACGTGTCAGCTCCTCGTTTTTTTGAATTTTTTTTACTTTTTTTTTAATTTTTTTTAATTTTCTTTTAATATTTTTTAATTTTAAAAATTTTTTTAAAATTTTTTTTATTTATTTTTTAAAATATTTATGCCACGTGTCACTTCTGTAGTGTGCCACATGTCAATCTAATATGGTGACACGTGTCAAATTAATGTATGAATCTCAATTTGGTCCTCATATTTGTTAAATTGATTTGATTTAAGTCCCAATTTTTTAAAAAAAAATTCAATTTCAGGCACTCCAAATTTAGACCAAATTTTACTTTTAATGTTATGATTATTTTTATTAAAATTGATATTTTTATTAAATATTTTAATAATATTAATTATATTTAATATTAAAATTTTAAATATATTTATTTTAATTTTTTATAAAATTATTTTAAAATTTTACATTTGAATTTATAAAATTGTTATTTTTAAGCCAACTCTAAAATATTGTTGATATTGAATATTATACAAATATTTTGAATATAAATTTATTAATCTATATATTTATAATTTTAAAATAAAATTTAAATAAAGTTTAATGTAAAATATAAATTTAAATAAATTAAATGTTGTTAAAAATATGTAATAGAAATATCACTTGTAAT
>Ga0214542_1005929_pt1 | contig 22775 bp, 15 predicted proteins | sample CNSS1metaG_FD_160096 | JGI IMG/M metagenome (GOLD analysis project Ga0214542, IMG submission 160096) | Root nodule microbial communities from cowpea collected in UCLA plant growth center, Los Angeles, California, USA - CNSS1 | ecosystem: Host-associated > Plants > Roots > Nodule | place: USA...
AGAATGCGAAATTGACACCATTCAGAATTCAATTAAGAAGCAATAATCCATAATCATAAGACAAACATCAATTAATACACAACACACAGAGACAGCTCCCTTAACTTGAAAATTTGATTGAAATTGGGAAGAAGATTGGTTTTCCTTGGTTTGCCAATGAAGTGCCACCGACTCCCTCTCAGTTCAACCCCTTTTTCGCACCCAAACCTCACCTCTCAACCTCAATTTCGTGCTCTCTCTACAATAGGTCACCACAGATGCTAAACCCCTTCCCTTAAGTTTTGGGTTTTATAGGTGCCTTTAAGAGGGTTTTTAAAAATAAAACGAGTTTTAGGTTTTGTGGGTTTTAATTCCTCTTCAATGTTACTTATTTGGTAATTTCCCAACCCCCTTGGGTGCCCCATTCTGCTAGACTTTTCTTTACCCCTTCACATTCATACCACAATGATTAGTTAGCAAAAATAAAGCTTATTCTTTGCCCACCAAGGTTTGAACCCATGACCTTCCACTCATAAGGCCAAAGCACAACCATTATGCCAATTCACATTTGATGATATACACAATCAACATAAGTTTACATTTCAAATTCCACACTTTTACATATTATTAAAAATAAATCATAAAACAACAACACATAATTGGCAAACATAGGACTCGAACCCAAGTCCTCTCATACAATCAAGTACTCTCAACCACTTAAGCTAGTACTTTTCCACACCATAACTATCAGAATTTAATGCCATAAAGGCTCTCACTACCCGTATTTATAATTATTTATTTATTTAATTAATTAATTTTCACAGTTCTTACAGGAAATATTTTTTCCCACCTAACATAAATTCAAACCAATCAAAGTAATAAACTCAATAACAATTGTGATGTACGAACACTATACATATACAATGCAAGCTCACTAGACATCATATGTGCAAAAACAATACATTGGCTTACCACTTAACAACTGATAGGTTACAAAATTTTTTGTTTTCCAACCTACCTAACCTCAATCAAATGAAAGTGATTACCAACTTTGATGTGCGAAAACTATACATATTCAATCTCAACTCATTAGTGCAAACAAAACAACATGTGTGCAAAAGTAATACCCTGCCTTAGCACTTAAATACTAACAGGTTAGCATATATTTTCATTCCCACATTACATACATTCAAACCAATGCGTTGCAAACCAATCTGACTTCCTATAACAAATTAACCTTGCAAACCAATATCCCAATTAATCACTTCCAATAACAAAAATAAATTTATATTACATCAAGTCTATTTACCTTATGTAAGACCCGGGAAAAATTAGACTAAAAGAAAACACATGGAAAAAAAATTATAGTTTGATTAATATTGTTGAATTATTTAATTTAATTAGGTTATAAATTTATTAAATATGGAATAATTATTATTTAAGTGATGGTTGTATTTTATTTAATTAAATGAGTTATTAAAGTTGCTATTTATCTAATTTATGGAATTATGGTTTATGGAGTATAAGTGTTTTAATACTTATAATGCATGTTATGTGTTGTTTGAAGCTTTACCTTATTTCTTCTCTTTATTTTGTTGATTGGTGCATGAGGATTTAATGAATATACTTGATATATCCTTCTTCTTTTTGATGGCCTGCATGTGTGATTGTTTTCTCTTCATTCACACTGTTGCAGCAAGTTTTTTTCATGAGATTAACTCTTCTACCTCTCCTTTTTTATTTACGTGAATGTGGTGACGAGTTATTAGCTTTCCTCTTTCTTTTTTTTGATATCATGTGTATTGATGTGGGTGCAGTACAAGATTTTATATTTCAATGAGGCCAAGGATTGATTGAACACTTGCTTGTACATGAGCTATTTATTTTGGTGCAGCCACCTTTCCTTTTCTTTATCTCGTTTTGAGGCACTACCCATTTTTCTACACTGCACACTTTTCATAAATGGCGATTTCTACTTCGTTAACCGTTGGATCGAGCTGAAAGTTTAGCAGTTTATCCTTAACACATAGTTCTTGACTTTGACCGGTCGGATCTTGAATCAAAGCTCTATAGTGAGAGCAGTTTTTATCACAAGGTCCTTGTAGTTTGGTTGTTGACAACATTGACCTTTGTTGTTTGTTTGATGCATAACTTTCTCTATAGTTATTCAATTAAGCTGGTTTTTGTTGCATTTGATTCTTGATTCAATCATCTTTAATTTGAATATAAATACATAATTTTTGGAGTTTTACACAAGCTGCAGTTTTACTTATAAAATCCCAAATCATTTGCCTAATGTGTTGTTAAGTTGGATTGGATAAAAAATATAAGAATTAGTTATGTTGCAAGAGAGAGAGATGTAAGTGAGGATTTTGAGGCATGAAGGTGTGCAAGGTTGTGATTCACAGTGGGAGAGTGACGTGAATAAAGAGGTTATGTGATTGGTGATTTTTTCTTGGTTTGTATGGCTTGCATGGTTATGTAGTTTAAACATTGGTTTGAGGATACTTATTTGATTGTGATGTTATATTGTGTTTGAATGAATGTCACTCGTTGGGTTCATTGTATGAATGTATTATTTGATAAGTTGATGGGTTTATGTTATGGTTTATTTTCCATGCATGTGATGGTGTATATTTTGTTGGCAATATGTAATTCTCATGGGTTGCATTATGGGAGTGTTTTGCCTTGTTGAGACTCTTGGTGGAATTAAATGTTGTGTGAGGTTTTCCGTACCTAGGAACCCAGTGAAGACTCTTTTGCCTGTGTGAAGAAGTGGAAAAGGTTATCTTGTCTTGTGTGAAGCAGTGGTAGAGGATTGGTTTGAGTGTTGTACCCTCTCGCCTGAGTGAAGCAGTGGGGAGGGGGTAGATGTTTCACCTTATTTCGGCTCGTTGCGAGTATAGTGCCGGTGTGCGATGCATTGACATTTTTACTCATAATTCCTTGAGGAATAAGGAAGACAGTCTGACTGCGTTAAGTGGGACGCATCGAACCATAAAGCTTGATTATGATCACTATATTTGAAGATTTAACATGAATGTGATGCTATGTTTGGTTTAGTATGATTGTTTGGATTTCGGGTTTGTGTGTTCAAACGAAGGATGGATTGTGATCATAATGTTTTCGTGTTACTTGAATGCGACATTGAGTATTATTGGACATGTTTTATTTGCTAAATTTCTTTTATGAATATCATTGTTTATGGTTAGCTTACCCCTATTTGTTTGTTTGTGTGTTTGTTGTATGTGCGATGATCGTTTAACGTGTGTGTTATACAGGAGCAGATGATATTGTAGATAATCTTGGCATGGAGTAGATGGACGAGAGGCTGGGGTAGACTCGGGAGTTTTTATAATATATTTAGTTATTTGAAATCAGATACTAAAAATTATGTAATTTTCTTTTGATCGCAAATGTTATTTGATGTTTTTGATAAAGTGACGGTTTGAACTATGTAATTTAAATTAAGTTAAAAGTTTTTATTAGTACATTTTCAATGTTAATTCTTTTTTCCACTAAATGCAAAAATTTTCTAATGTTCCGTGACATCCCAAATTTGGGGTGTTACACCTTACCCCACTTCCCATAATGGGTTGGGTTCAACAATGGCTTTGCTTACCTCTTCACCAATGTAGAGCCACAACACAACGAAAAAGACCAATCCTTTAGATTCTGATTCAGAGTGATTCTTTTCAACAATAGACCTTCCTCTTCCGCTGTTCAACAACACTATAACAAAAAAAATCCAAACTTTATCAAATATTCTCCAAAAAGCGAAACAAAAAGGCCTCATTTCCACAAACAACACGAAATACCAGGACTTTGTTGCAGTGGGTAAACCAAATATTTTTTGTGCACCACCAACAGAGAAATCACCAACCCCGTCGAAAAGAAACTTGGGGGAGGGAGGAAAAACAAACTTGGAGGATGGAGGAAGAAAAAACTTGGAGGGTGGAGGAAGAACAAACCTGAGGGATGGAGAAAGAAGAAATTGCTCTCCACTTCTCTCACGAGCTCCACTATTCTCTCTCCTTACTCTTTACCCACTTCTGTCACGAATCAACCTCCCTTTCTCGCGCGCTGTCTTTGACAAACATGGTCAATGTGGAAATTGTGTAAAAAAAAATTAAAAAAACCTTGCAAGGTCAAGTTGTGAGAGAAGTTGTCACTTTTTGGTTGTTACTATATCATTTTTCAACTTAAAATCATAAAGCCACGTCATGGGAACACGTCATGGGGTAAGAAAAGGGTTAAATGATGAGGATCATTGTATCACTATTTTTTTTCTCTCACTCTCATTGCTGCCACATGATAATAGGAAAAACAAATGGGTTTAAATTTTTTGAATCTTAACCAAATGTCAAATAACACAAAATGGAAGAAATATTTATTGGTTAAGGTTAGGGTTTTTGGGAGAGGAGAGAAAATGGGAGATTTAAAAGCAGAGATAACCCGGGGGAGGGAAGGAAGAGGCTGCAAGAGAAACACAGGTTGGAAGAACCAATCAAGGTAGAGAAGCTTGACCTTGTCTTTATGTTGATTCTTTTATCTTTTGTATTTAATGAATGAGACTTTGAAGGGTGTGCATAAGTGTATGAGTATTGTTCATGTTGTTGTTTTGTTGCTGAATTGTGACCATATCCTTGAGGTTGAGTACCACCATTTTCTTAGTATGCTTCGAGCGATGCACGAATCAGTGGATTGTCCGAAGTTGGTGTAGGTGGGGCTTCCAAATGTCGTTCTGTGGCCGCATATGGGTGTCCAGGTTTTATGGGATGCTCTCCATTTGGGGTGGGTTGGGTAGTGCAACTTCTATTCTCCTTAATAACCTACACCATGTAAGGCCCGCTAAATTCCTTTTTCCTTTTCTGCCCTAAATTAAAAGGGTTGCCCTAATGTAATGGGCCTAAGGGCTGGCCTAATAGGGATTCAAACCCTAATCTACCCTAATTCCATTCTTTCATTCACTTTTCAGAAAACACGTTCCACCTTGCCTCCTTTGAGTAGTCGCAACTCTTTGCTAGTGTTAGCTGTCAACCTTCTTCCAGCTAGCTCAAGTCAGGTTTCTGCTCCACGTATGTCATTCCTCAGCTCATGATTCCCCTTTTTTGGGCTTATTTCCATTTTTACCGTTAGGGTTTGGTAGTAACTCGTTCCTTTTTTCTGTTTTACCGTTTATTCCAACTCTTTGGCCATCCTTAGGACAATCGTGCTCACTGTGTGCATGTCGGAGTGTTCCGCTAACTTGTTTTCCAGGTACGGGAGGTTAGGGTTCGCCCTTTCTTTTGTGTTATGCTGATTGTGCTACTGTTTCATCATTTTAATATGCTTGGTGTGTTGATGCGAACTTGTGTATGGTAGTATTCAGCCATTTGTCACCTGTTGAGTGTTTATGCACGAGAGAACAGTGGTGAGCACTGGTTTCCTCGCCCAAGCGAGCATGTGTCGCCTAGGCGAGATCAATAGAGGCTCGCCCAAGCTGCTTCACGCGAGTGGTCGCTCAGGTGACTCACGTTGCTGTTGAGCGAGCGAGCATCTCGCCCAAGCGAGAGGGGTCTCGCCTAAGCGAGATCCCGTGTGAGGCTACTGTTCCCCTTTTCGAGCCCTCTCCTAGGCGAAGGAGGCTCGCCTAAGCTAGAGCCTCTTGCCTGAGCCAGAGCCTCGCGCCTGAGCGAGACCCTTTAGCCTGAGCGAGGAGCCGAGCGAGGTAGTGTGATGTGTGATTGTTTCCTTGAATCTTGAATTGTTAATGCTTGCTTGGATTTGACTATTTTGTTAAATGCATGAGACAAATAAATATGCATGAGTGATGTGATTCATGAATTGTGAATAATGGGTTTGACATGAACTTAGCATGTGATCTTAATGAAGAGGTTGGTATTAAAGTGGAATGGTAACGAGATGAGTTGGAATGGTATATTCATGGATGGAGTATGATGAATTGGTATGGATTGATCTGGAACCTGAAAGGGATTGGTTATAAAGGGACTGACTCTTGTGGTGAGAGTAACAGGAGGCCTAAAACTCATTAAGGGCTAACCTTATGCGTGAGGTATTGATTCATCGTAACACTTGTAACACAGCTCGGGGGTGAGCAGAGGTATCAACCACAAGTGCAAGCATCCGCTGAATCCGACCAGATTATATATATCCAGATGAGTCGAGTCAGGGTCTAGTGTATTGCTTGATAAAGTCATAACATGTGGGGTGATTTATAAATACTGCTTGAATTGGGTGATAGTATGTGATTGCATGATAATTGATTTCTACTCTAGCTTACCCTACTATTGGTGTTGTATGTTCTGTGGTGTGGTATTTTCTTTTACAATGATCATCAACTTGTTGATGTGAGTAGAGGTGAGAACTCCCCGAAATAATCAGGGTGATGAAGGTTCCGCTGCATAGTCCGCTTGGACTAGATCTGTATCTTGATGGGGTTGTCGGTTGGATGTTGTAACTAGTTTGCTTTGGCATCGTGGTGTTCCTAGTATCTTGTAGGGGTTGTGTTTAATAGCCCAGGACTGCGCTGCTATACTATTTGTGCGTGAGTTTCTTTAAATTACGCTTATTAATTAAATGGGACGTTACATTTATGGTATCGGAGCGGTCATTCCTTAGGTCTGTGGACTTGGATGTCTGCTTAGCTTTCTCTATGTCTTTCTGAGTGTTCCAGTTAAATTTCTTGTCTTATCAAGCCTAACGAAGTGATTTTCTGTGTGCCAATGAACAATGGCACATTCTCGTAAGACTCCACAATCCTCTAATGGTGACATACCCGATATCGTAGGGCAATAGAGGCGATGGTAGCTACTATGACACAGCAACAGATAGCGTCGCTCGAGCAACAACAGCTAGTGATGCAGCAGATGGGGGCTGCTAGGGTCGCTACTGAGGATGCTCATTGGTAACAAATGGAAGCCCTCCGGCAGCTGGAAGAGAACAGGACAGTTGCACCTGTTTTTGGTCCCGAGCCACAACCGATAGTTAGGGAGTGGAGCCTAGAAGATTTTCTGAAGCATCATCCGGTGAAATTTGACGGTAGAGTCAGCCCAGATGCAGTAGACCAGTGGCTGAAGGATATAGAGAGGATCTTCGATGCGAAGATGTGCCCGGTAGAGAACCGATTATCATTTGTTGTATACATGCTAACCGGTGAGGCGAAGCATTGGTGGATTTGCATGAAGTCCATCATGGAGGAGAGGGAGGAGTCGTCACGTGGGAGGCTTTTAGGGGGAAGTTCCTCTCAGAGTATTTTCCCAACAACAGCGTGAGGTATGCCAAAGAGGTGGAATTCCTCTAGTTAACTCAGGAAGGGAAATCGGTGACTAAGTATGCTGAGAAGTTCAAACACCTCAAACGCTTCTACACTCTACAGCTCGACAAGGAATGGAGATGCCGCAAGTTTGAGAATGGTGTCCGCGGTGATATTCGCTTGATGGTGGCTCCCTTATCCATCAAGGACTTTGCCGCTTTGGTAGAGAAGACCAGAGCGATGGAGAAGATGAAACATGAAGTAGAAGGCCAGCGCCCTCAGCAGCCACAGGAACCACAGAGGATTGGTGGACCATCTGGGTCCAAACCCAGACATGAGGAGCGGAGGAGGCAATATGATAGACCCCACCTTCAGTCTTAGGGCTCTAGGAGTTTCCCTCCCTAGTAGGGCTGAGTACAGTGTTATATATGTGGATGCCCTCACCTGAGGAACGCTTGCCCGTGTATGGAGTGTTACTGCCGGTGCAACAACTGTGGCAAGGAAGGCCACTTTGGGAAGGACTATCCCACCATTGCTAGGGCAGTGACACGGCCTCCAGTTCAGACACCCCACCAGCATCAGCAGAGGGACAGAGGCAACAAGCCTCAGGCGACGGGCAGGGTGTTCACCATGACAGGGACGGAGGCGGCAAGCTCAGGTAACTTGGTTATTGGTTATTGTGTGATCGCTGGTGCTAGTTGTTGTGTGTTATATGATAATGGAGCGACACACTCCTTTGTGTCAAATGCTTGTATGGAACGTTTGGGTCTGCTGGTGTGCGAGCTGCAGTGTGAGCTTGCGATGTCTACTTCGGCGTCGGGTTTTGTCAAGACGTCGTCCTTATGTGCTAGGTGTTCGGTGGAGGTAGAGGGACGCAGGTACAAGGTGAATCTAATCTGCTTACCTCTACAGGAGTTGGAGGTAATCTTAGGGATGGATTGGCTCTCTGCCAATCGAATTCTTATAGATTGTCGAGAGAAAAGATTGTTGTTTCCTAACTCAGAGGAGCCTGAGTTTGTATCTCCTTAGGGAGTGGTGAAGGAGATTCAGAGTGGCGCACAATGCTTCATAATCTTCGCTCATATGGAGGTAGAGAAGGAAGAAATGTTAGTTATACCGGTGGTGCACGAGTTTGTGGATGTGTTCCCGGACGAGGTATCGGGGTGGCCTCCCAATAGAGAGGTGGAGTTCTCTATCGATCTAGTACCAGGAACCGACCTAGTATCGATGGCTCCATACCGTATGGCTCCAGCAGAGTAGGTGGAACTCAAAAAACTGATTGAGGAGCTGATGAAGAAGCAGTTCATCCGACCCAGTACTTTGCCTTGGGGAGCACCAATGTTGTTGGTGAAGAAGAAGGACGGGAGTTCACGTCTGTGTGTGGACTACAGGCAGTTGAACAAGATGATAATCAAGAATAAGTACCCTCTCTCGAGAATTGATGACTTGATGGATCAGCTGCATGGGTCATCAGTGTTCTCGAAGATAGATCTACAGTCAGGATATTATCAGATATTGGTGAAGGCCGATGATGTGCAGAAGACGGCCTTTAGATCCAGATATGGCCACTATGAGTACGTGGTTATGCCTTTTGGTGTGACCAATGCTCCGGCTGCGTTCATGGACTACATGAACTGGATTTTCAGACCGTTCTTAAATAAGTTCATCGTGGTCTTCATAAACGACATTCTCATATATTCTAATACTCAGGAGGAGCATGCTGAACATCTGAGGTTGGTGCTTAGTGTCCTAAGGGAGAAGCAATTGTATGTCAAGTTGTCCAAATGCGAGTTCTGGATGGATGAACTTCAGTTTTTGGGCCATGTAATATTTGCGCACGACATTGTAGTGGATCCGGCAAAGGTCAAGGCAGTGGTTAAGTGGGAAAGTCCCAAGTCAGCAATAGAGATCAGGAGCTTCGTGGGTTTAGCAAGCTACTATAGGAGATTCATTGAGGGATTCTCCAAGATAGTGGCGCCCCTGACGCAACTCACACGGAAGGACCAACCTTTCACCTGGACAGATAAGTGTGAGGAAAGTTTCCAAGAGCTGAAGAGAAGATTGACCAGCGCTCCGATACTAGTGATCCTGGATGTTAGGAAGCCTTTCGAGGTCTATTGTGACGCCTCCCATCTCGGACTTGGTTGTGTGTTGATGCACGAGAAGAAGGCTGTGGCATATGCCTCGAGACAACTCAAGGTGCGTGAGAGAAACTACCCCACTCATGACTTGGAGTTGGCGGCCATAGTATTTGCCTTGAAGATCTGGAGGCACTACCTTTATGGTGCACAGTTTCGGGTGTTCAGCGACCACAAAAGCCTTAAGTATTTGTTTGATCAGAAGGAGCTGAACATGAGGCAGAGGAGGTGGATGGAATTCCTGAAGGACTATGATTTTGAACTGCTATATCATTCGGGGAAGGTGAATGTAGTGGCTGATGCATTGAGTAGGAAGACTGTACATGCTGCACACCTTATGATTAAGGAGGTGGAACTACTAGAGCAGTTTAGAGATATGAAGTTGCAGGTGAAGTTGGGTCCGAGTCCATTAGGTGTAGTACCTTAACTATATCTAATGATTTCTTGGATTCAATTAGGGAGAGGCAACTATTGGATGTCAGCTTGAACCGAGTACGAGAACAACTTGGGATAGATGAGGCAAAGGATTTTGCTTTGGGTAATGATGGCATACTGCGGTTACAGAGCAGAGTGTGTATACCTGATGATGCTGAGGTAAAAAGGTTAATCCTTGAGGAAGGGCATAAGAGTCGTCTTAGCTTGCATCCTGGCATGACTAAGATGTACCAGGATCTCAAGGAATCCTTCTGGTGGCAGGGAATGAAGAAGGATGTTGCACAATTTGTATCCGCTTGTTTGACATGTCAGAAGACGAAGGTGGAGCATCAAAGACCCGGTGCGAATCTACAACCCTTGGAGATACCAGTGTGGAAATGGGACAGTATCTCCATGGATTTTGTGACCCATTTGCCACGGACTTTTAGGGGGCATGATACAATATGGGTTATAGTGGACCGATTGACTAAGAGTGCTCACTTCTTGGTGATGAACTTGAGGATGTCCATGGCAAAGTTGGCCCAACTGTACATCAAGGAAATTGTAAGACTGCATGGAGTACATTCGAGCATTGTATCAGACAGGGATCCTCGGTTTACATCACGATTTTGGCAAACCTTACAAGATGCTTTTGGAACCAAGTTGACCATGAGGACGATCCAGTCACTTGAGGACTTATTACAGACATGTATACTGGATCACTTGGGAGCTTGGGATGAAGTGTTACCGTTGATTGAGTTTACCTACAACAACAATTTTCATGTGAGCATTGGCATGACGCCATATGAGGCTCTTTATGGCAGAAAGTGTAGGACCCCTCTCTGTTGGTATCAAGATGGGGAGGCAGTGCTTGTTGGACCAGAGTTATTAGAACAAACCATCGAGAAGGTGAGAATGGTGAGGAGCAAAATACAGGCTTCTCAGAGTAGACAGAAGGCTTACGTTGACCGTAGAAGGAGACCTTTAGAGTTTGCAGCTGGGGATCATGTGTTCTTGAGAGTGACCCGAACCACTAGCGTGGGAAGGGCCCTCTGCTCAAGAAAGCTTTCGCCCAAGTTTCTTGGTCCTTATCAGATCTCTAGGAGGATTGGACCAGTGACATATGAGATAGCTTTGCCTCCTCAATTGGCAAACCTTCATCTGATGTTCCATGTGTCACAACTGAGGAGGTATGTGTTTGATCTGGCTCATGTGTTGGAATCTGAGGATATACAGATCAGAGAGGATCTTACTGTGGAAGTGCCACCCATTGCCTTGGAGGAGAGTCGAGTTAAGGAACGTAGAGGAAAACCGGTCAATCTTGTCAAAGTTATCTGGGATCGGAGGACTGGTGACTCTACTTGGGAGTTAGAGGAGGATATGAGGAAATCACACCCGCATCTTTTTACCTGGTAAGTTTTCATTTTCGAGGTTGAAAATTTTCTTGTTGGGGAGAATGTAAGGCCCACTAAATTCCGTTTTCCTTTTCTGCCCTAAATTAAAAGGGTTGCCCTAATATAATGGGCCTAAGGGTTGGCCCAATGGGGATTCAGACCCTAATCTGCCCTAATTCCATTCTTTCATTCAATTTTCAGAAAACATGTTCCTCCTTGCCTCCTTTGAGCAGCCGCAGCTCTCTGTTAGGGTTAGCCGTCAACCTTCTTCAAGCTAGCTCAAGTCAGGTTTCCGCTCCACCTAAGTCATTCCTCAGCTCATGATTCCCCTTTTCTGGGCCTATTTCCATTTTTACCATTAGGGTTTGGTAGTAACTCGTTCCTTTTTTCTGTTTTACCGTTTATTCTAGCTCTTTGGCCATCCTTAGGACAGTCGTGCTCACTATGTGCGTGTCGGAGTGTTCCGCTAGCTTGTTTTCCAGGTACTGGAGGCTAGGGTTCGCCCTTTCTTTTGTGTTGTGCTGATTGTGCTACTATTTCATCATTTTAATATGCTTGGTGTGTTGATGCGAACCTGTGTATGGTAGTATTGAGCCATTTGTGACCTGTTGAGTGTTTGTGCACGAGAGGATAGTGGTGAGCACGTGTTTTCTCGCCTAAATGAGCAAGTCTCGCCTAGGCGAGATCAATAAAGGCTCACCCAAGCTACTTCACGCGAGTGGTCGCTCAGGCGACCCACGTTGCTCTTGAGCGAGTGAGCATCTCGCCCAACCGAGAGGGGTCTCGCCTAAGCGAGATCCCGCGTGAGGCTACTGTTCCCCTTTTCGAGCCCTCACCTAGGCGAAGGGGGCTCGCCTGACCGAGAGCCTCTCGCTTGAGCGAGACCCTTCAGCCTAAGTGAGGAGCTGGGCGAGGCAGTGTGATGTGTGATTGTTTCCTTGAATCTTGAATGGTTAATCCTTGCTTTAATTTGAGTATTGTGTTAAATGCATGAGACAAATAAATATGCATGAGTGATGTGATTCATGAATTGTGAATAATGTGTTTGACATGAACTTAGCATGTGATCTTAATGAGGAGGTTGGTATTAAAGTGGCATGGTAACGAGATGAGTTGGAATGGTATATTCATGGATGGAGTATGATGAATTGGTATGAATTGATCTGGAACGTAAAAAGGATTGGTTATATAGATTGATGTCGTGTGTGTGTGTGTATATATATATATATATATATGCATGATAGGTCTTTCTTGATTGAACGAACATAATTGGTTGATGGTCAGTGCATAAATCCTTGAGATCTCTAGGTGGGATCTAAGGGTCGTGCTTTAGTGGTCGGGATGTAATTCCATGGCCCCTGTTAGTGGGTGTCCATGGTGGTGCCCCATCTATATCGTCTGGTAAGTATTCAAGGTAAGGTTGCATCCTGACACTCTAAGGAGTCAGTTAGTGTCACTTAGAGCGGACGGACTCTTGTGGTGAGAGTAGCCGGAGGCCTAAAACTCTTTAAGGGCTAACCTTGTGCGTGAGGGATTGATTCATCGTAACACTTGAAACACATAGCTCGGGGGTGAGCAGAGGTATCAACCACAAGTGCAAGCATCCGCTGAATCCGACCAGACTATATGTATCCAGATGAGTCGAGTCAGGGTCTAGTGTATTGCTTGAGAAAGTCATAACATGTGGGGTGATTTATAAATACTGCTTGAATTGGATGATAGTATGTGACTGCATGATAATTGATTTCTACTCTAGCTTACCCTACTATTTGGTGTTGTATGTTCTGTGGTGTGGTCTTTTCTTTTGCAATGATCATCAACTTGTTGATGTGAGCAGAGGTGAGAACTCCCCGAAATAATCAGGGTGATGGAGGTTCTGCTGCATAGTTCGCTTGGACTAGATCTGTATCTTGATGGGTTTTCTTTCTGGGCTATGGCCCATGTATTAGTTTACTGTTTTAATTCCCTTTGGGGTTTTCAGTTGGATGTTGTAACTAGTTTGCTTTGGCATCGTGGTGTGCCTAGGATCTTGTAGGGGTTGTGTTTAATACCCCAGGACTGCGCTGCTATACTATTTGTGCGTGACATTTCTTTAAATTACGCTTATTAATTAAATGGGACGTTACACACCACATGCTTCTTTAATCTGAGGAACCCATGGCCTGCATTAGAAGTGGATAGTTTCAGGGTTCTTTCTTTTTTACGGTGCAGCCATGCGTTTCTTTTTGGGGTTAGTCTCCCTTTAACACATAGAAGGTCTTCTCTTCTTTTCCTGGTGCTATAGTTGGGTTTTTTGAAGTTTTCAGCGCAAGCAAATAGGCGCAACCCTTGTATCATTTCTCTAAACTTGGAGCCTGGTTCGTGGTAGTTTCACAATGAGTGCGAGGAAATCGTGGTTGTTCCATGTTGGTGCAGGTGGTTGCGGGACTTTTTATGTTGTGGGTTTTGGGTTGGATATGTGGTATGGGTGCTACCATTTGGGTTCCAATTCGTGTGAGTTATAGCGTGTGTAGTGGATGGATAGTGTAGTACTTTTCACGATTGGTTCTAGGATTGTTTTCTTTTGGAAGTGGTTAGTTCGGAGTTTTCTTACGTTCATGGATCAGGTGAGGGGCTTTGAGTAAAGACAAGTGGGTGCTATCAAAGGATAGAAGGGTTCTTCATTTTATGGTTTTGACTTTTCTTTACGTTCCTAAAACTCATTTGTTTGAGGGTGCAGTGCATGCGTTTCTGTGGTGGTTTATTATTGGAGGTTGCGTTTCTTTTTCTTGATGCATGGGGTGGTCCATGAATAGTTTTCCTCGACTTAATATATTACGTGTGTTGGTACAACTTCCTTGGTTCTCATTAGTTTTTTATACAGAATTGATTAATTGACAAACAAAGTTTGATAAAGCTGAGGTGGCTTTATGTATCACATGTTTTCATTTTTTTAATTTTGATAAAATTTACCACGCTGGCTTCGAAGGAAAGAAACTCTAGTTTTGAAGAATTTTTCTTTCATACTTTTCTCCTTTCTCACACTCTCCTTTCTGTATCTTTGTCATGCGTTCCCCTTCCTTTTTTCGTGCACCACTACATGTTAGTTCCATTACTCTTGCTTTGTTTTCAAATTTTTGGGTTTACTATTTTTCTTTTTGCACCCTCCAAATTCACAACACACGTCTCTATTGTTTACTACAAGCGCTAGGCAACCCTACTCTTTGCACCCTATAGAAAATGTGCAGCAGAATGGTTAGTGTTTGGACAAAAACCAAGAGAGGCTGAATTGGACACAAGTATTTATACTGGTTCAGCTCAAAAGATCCTACGTCCAGTTGTTAATCACTTTATACAGAGAGATTAACTCAATCACTAATAATAACAGATTACAATCAGATAATCAAGATAATAGGGAAAAGAAAACACCTATCTTGAAGACACAAGAGATGAAAGTAACTTTCTTTGAATCACACAGAGACCTTGACCTAGCTTTCCTAGCAACAACAACAACACTCAATCTCTTTGAAACCCTTTTAGGAAAAGTTATCGCTCTACTCACACTAGGCTTTTGAAAGCACTATTAAGAACACCTAGAGAACTTCTTTGCAAACACAACACTAAGACTTTGGCTCTCAAAAAGGTAATTTCGAAGTAGAATTGCAGTTCTTTAAATAGTGATTTCAAAAAATTAGGTTAAAAACTGAACAAACATGTTCTAACTACAAAGGATAATCGATTATCACTTATGATATTTGATTATTCCAGTAGGTTTTATGAAAACAAAATTTGAACATAATCGATTATCACTACGGATTTTCCAAAAATGAGGGAACCCAAAGAGATGAAGTTTATGTTGCTGATTCTAAGTTAATTAAAAATACTTTACAAAAGCAATTAACTTATTTTACAATCTCCCCCTTTTTATGATGATTCCTATAGTTGAGAGTCTTACAAAGAGAATGGTTAAAATAAGTTAATGTTTTCTTTAAACTTTTCTCCCCTTTTTTTATCATTAGAGAAAAGGCTAAAACTCCCATTATATCAGATAATCATCATACCACAAGAAGAAAAAGATGTGCTTAATCATTCATAATTATATTTAAAAGGGAAAGTACAAATAGTGGTAAATCATAAAATAAGAAATAGAAATCCTCCCCCTAAAATTTTGCACTCATGTCATCATCTTCTTTTGCATGAGTGAATTCCTCATCAAACCTATTTTCTAGATTTGAAATTCTAGTATCTATCCCCCTAATTAGTCCAAAAACTTCTTCGTGACGCGAGTTAGAAAGAAGAAATAATTCTTCTAGCCTTTTATTCATGCTCAATATGTTGTCTTCTAAGAAAAAATGATCCAGCACCACTAGAAGATCCAACATTTTGTGAAGTAGAGGCTATAAGATCAGAAGGAGGAGTTCTTCATTTTCAGCTTCATAATTTGGCTTATCATCTCTATGGACATATACATCACCAAGAGGAATAAGTTTTAACTACTTGAGAGAGTTGTCAGCAATTTCATGTGCACGAATTGTACTTTTACAAAGCTCCCCAATTGTGTCGACTCCTTTGTATTCATAAATCCTTAAGATTAGGAGAGAATATGGTAGAGGATATTGTGGATACCTTTTGGCTTTTAGCATAGTATCAAGGATTAAGCTTGACCATTTGATGGGCACACGATTTAAAATCCCATACATTATAAGAAGATCAATGATGAGTCATTATTTTCCCTTATCCCATTCCCCTTTTTGTACCCATCTTGATGCTTGTTTAGTGCTTAATTGTCTCTTGCTAGAGCATTTTCCTCAATTGGGCTTCAATGGGCCATTATTTCGAATTTTGAGTAATTTGACATTAATTGGTCTATTTTTTGTTACCAATTATTTTTAGGTATTTTGTGGAGCAAATTTTTGAGCTTGGACAATAATCTTAAGATGAAGAGAGAGTTTCCATATCATTGCCATGTGAGCACCATGCCAATCAGCTTGTCCACGTCACTTGTCCACCATTTTGAACCTATAGTGGCATTGTTGTAATTCTGAGTGGTAGATTGGCGATTTGTAATTATAAGTTCCTATGGTAATGTGACCACATTTTTGGAGGGTTTCCTTAGAGTGACAATCCCTCTCTTTTTCTCCCTCATTCTCAATTTTTACTTTTTTGAGAGAACACCCATTTGGGGGTTTTCGTTTTCACGCATTTTCCACACGTTTTGGAGTGTTTTTGAGCATTTTGCACACTATTTCAGTCTGTTTTCTTCATATTGGTGATGTATTTTTCTTTACCTTTGCTTTGTAATTCAAATTCCACCGCTTTCTGACTTAGTGTATTGACTACTTGAAGGACATACAATTAAGCTTTGAGGTTCTATTTTGTATTTGTGTTTTGCCTCTTAATTACAGATTGGGTAATGTGTTCTTGGTTGATTTCGTTCATGCTTAATGAATTAGGTTGGCTGCCATAGATGAATAGACGTTTGTATTTCTTAATTGCGTATTGAAACACGCTTTCAATCCTCGCTTAGTAGGTTTGAACGAGTGGATTGGGTATGACTAGAACCCTAATTACGTGACCCATTATGAGTGAAATTGCATTCAAATTCAAGGAAGTCAATACTGTTTTTAATCTGCTTTATTAACATTTACAAAACTATTTAATTTATTATCATAATTCTGGAATCTGCCACCCCCCCTTTGTGTTGAATTGCATCTGAAAATATCTTTCAATGAAAGGTTTGGTCACCGAGAGACGACCTTGGTTGAACTATTGAGTACTACATTTACATGTTTTATTTGGTTGGGTACGACCTTGATCAATCAGCCTCTAAGCATATGGCATGATTTGTTCCTCTAGGACACATAATCCAGACAATTAAATAGGGGATGAGTCTTTCATCCATTTTGAGACCCATTGCTGATAATTGTCTTCCAACATCCTGTGCAAGGTTGCATAAGAAGGATTAGTAAGTCAAAATTTGATTAAAGCCATTAATACCATTTAGGATAGACTCAACATCATCATTTATGGGAAATTTTGCCACATTTTCCCAAATATAATTATCAATGATGATGCTAACACCTTTGACCTTTGTGTAAACAACTTCATCTCTGATTTTGAGATTGTAGTAGAATACTCTCATAAGATCAAGATAGTATGATCCCTGTATTTCTACAAAATGCTTGATGCCTTGGAAATTGAAAAGAGAGGGAAATTCAAAACCTGCAGTTGTGAACCTGCGAGTACTAATGTAGTTGGGAGAGATGATGGCCTTAGGTTTCCAGATTTGGATAAATTCATCTCTCCTTTCTTCATCGAAAATCCAACCTTCAATGGAAGAAGTTCGTGGAGAAGGCTGAGTTGAACGTGGAGTAGTACGTCGACGAGTGGGAATTTTTCTGCGGGATGATTTTGCCATTGTGAATAACACAGAAATTTGAGAGTGAGAGAGAGAGCTGTGCGAAACTTTAGGGTTCAAAAGGGGGCAAATTGAGAGATGTCAATTTTTCTGGGTGAATAGTTGAAATTGGCGGCGAGAATTTATAGGAAGATGTTTGCCAACGAATATATTGAAGAAATCGAGGCAAATCTAGCCGTTACAACGACTAGTTTTTGAAATTTTTTTGCCCAACGTTGCGCGATAATTGATTATCCTTGGTGATAATCGATTATTATTTCAAGGTTTGAATCCTAAAAAGAATTGGATGAGCAGATAATTGATTATTGTAAGTTATAATCAGTCATTACAGAACAGATTTTAGTAATTTGGATAGGGGTCTTGATAATCGATTATTCTCTCTGATAATCGATTATCCTTAAGAATTTGAACTTTATTCAGAGAATGGATAATCGATTATCCTTAATGATAATCGATTATTGAGCGATGCTTTACCAAAATTTGGAAAACTTTAAGTTGTTGCACTTTCAAGATATTTCTAGTATTTCCAAATCTCTCCTAAGTTCATAAAATCCATCTTCAGCTAAAGGTTTTGTAAAAATTTCAACTAATTGATGCTTGGTGTTTACATATTCTATAACACAATTTCCTTTACTTATGTGATCCCTTAAAAAATGATGTCTAATTTCTATGTGCTTTGTTCTATAGTCCATTATGGGATTTTTGGTTAAGTTTATGGCACTTGTATTATCACACTTTAGAGGTATGTGATTTTGATAAATATTATAATCCTCTAATTGTTGTTTCATCCATAGGATCTGAGCACAACAATTGCCAACAACAATGTATTCAGCCTTAGTAGTTGAGAAAGCCACATATGTTGAGTCTAGAAGCTTTGGAGTTAGATATTCGATCGTCAGACCCTTCTGTAACTCATGAGGAAGACTGTTTTCTTTCTTCGTTTCTGAACAAAAAAACCTACAGTCATCAAACTTCCTTTTAAGCAAACTAAAGGAAATGTCTCCACCAAATCCAAACGTCCTGACCATTTAGATTAAAATGCTCCAGAATATCAGTCTATACACATAGATAAGACATACAATAATTCCTTTTGCCACCATCTCTTCATATTCCCATTAATATTTTATTTGGAATTTAATGATATTAATTTAAACCAAAAAATTACATTTGTGATACAATTTAAATTATCTAGTAATAAGTTCAATCAACAATTAAAATCTTAATGACATTATATATCAAATTTAATAATAATGACATTAAATTAAAATTTAGCAGTAACTAATAAACTTGTAAACCAATAACATTACAAATATAACCAAAATTAAATATAATATATCAAACTAATTAATTTTACGTTATTATATCAAAATTATATTTACTTAATAAATGTAATAATTACATATACTCAAATTACCAAATCAATCCTTTAAAATCATTTAAATCGAAATAATTGATTTATATACATAACATTAAATAACAATATATATTACAAAAAAATAAAAATACATATTACAGATATAATTAAATCCTACCTTATCACCAATTCATCATGAAATATACTAAAAAAACATAACATAAAATAATAATTAATTCAACCTAATTATATCAATAATATATCTCTTAAATCAATCTAATCGGTACATATAATTAAATTAACTATTGAAGTCTTGAAAATATTTTTTTTCTAATAATTTATTTATACATAAAAATATAAAAATCTTTTTTTTTCAAAATAACCAAATTTTAAAAACAAAAAAACACGAGCCGTGCATATGCACGGGTCTCCTACTAGTTAGATCTTAAAACTAAACAAAAAAAAGAAAAAACTAAAAAAAAAGTGAAAATTCAATTTGTGAACTACGTTACCTCGAAATATGTTGTGCAATGTGTTACTTGAGTAATGTTATTAATTTATAGAGGTATTAAATTAATATTAAATATTTAATTTTAAAAACTTAAATAAATGAGTTGAAATTTCAATAGATTATTTTTTTTCCGATTTCATATTAATTGATTACAATATTCTTTTTTAGGAAATATGTTTAGGTTTAACTCAATCATACTAAATTAAAATCTCAGCAGTTGTTTTTTTATGTTAAAAATGAACTATTTCGAATATATAAGTAACTAAAATATTTTTATATTTAATGAATGATATTAAGAATCTCTTATCGTTAATCTTTCCGATGAGTCTCATCCAATTCTTAGTTTCCTATCACTTAGCATGAACCTCATGATGTGTTTATTTCTCCCACAATTTCTAATTCATTCAATATGTCAATTCTTCCACTATTTATAATCCATCCACTCAATTAATTCCTCTGGTCCCTGGTGTTTCTTCATCTTATAAACCTACTCATCTATTGCAAACACATTCAAAGTCAAGTATTGTCAAACCACGTCGTTTTCCTACCTTCTCATTATTGCAGAACCAAACATTATCTAACAAGCTTTAATTTCTCCTCATTGATGCCAAGCAATGCAACATGGATATGATGCTTTAATGGCTAATCATGCATGGCCCCTCATTATTCTTCCTCTTGCGTGGACTACAATAGGTTGTAAGTGGGTCTTTCGTATTAAAGAAAATATGAATGACACAACTAATAAGTACAAAGCTCATTTAGTGGCAAATGGGTTTCATCAGAAATTTGGGTGTGATTATCTTGAGACCTTTTCTCCAATTGTCAAGTCGGTTAATATTTGGTTTTTCTCACCTTAGTTCTTACTAACAACTTGTCCATTCAACAGATTGATGTAAACAATGTTTTCATAAATGGAATTCTCCATGAAGATGTATACATGGCTTAACCTCCTGGCTTTGAATATGTAGATTGTACTATGGTTTATAAACTTCACAGGTTTATATATGGATTAAAACATGCCTCATGAGCATGGTATGAAAGACTCACTTCTACTTTGATTGGTTTTGGGTTTGTTCACAACAAATGTGATCCATCCGATATTGATGACAAAAGATCCAGTTTTGGTGCTTGTATATTCTTTGGCAATAATCTTGTTTCTTGGTGGTCTAAAAAACAAACTTTGGTTGCATGGTCAAGACAAAAAGTCAAAATATTGTAGTCTTATTGTCACTGGTCAAAAATCTTGTGGTTGTAGTCTCTTCTTAAAGAGCTAAACATGAATTATGCTACACTTATCCTCTATTGTGGTAATCAAAGCACTACTATTTTAAGTCAAACCTTGTTTTACACTCCCAGACCAAACATCTTCTATGTGCGGGAAAAATTCCTTGACCGATCATTAAATATCACTCACATTCCTACAAGTGATCAAGTAACAAATATTTTCACTAAACCCTTTTCTCAAATCTGGTTGTGTCACTTGTGTTACAAACTCAATGTTCTTGATTATTTTCATGAACCTTGAGTTGAGGGGGACTTTGAACGTGTCTAGTGACAATATATATTTCTGTTTTGATATTTTATTATGTTTTGCATTCTATTATTTTGTTACGTAAACTCTGCTATTTCTCTTATGTATTTTCTCTCTCTTCCTTCTTTATATATATATATATATATATAATATTATGTACTCGTATATATGTAATAATGAAAAATAATAATATTTTCACCTCTTCAATTCTATGTTTTCTTTCTTTGTACAATTTATTTCCCCTTTACATTGAAGATCATATTTCATGAATTGTAAACCAAAATTTCTTTTCCATTTTGCCTCTTTATCTATGCTATTTTGATTCTTATTAAGAGAGAATTAACTTAGAAGTATCCTACATTCATTTTTGATACATAAATATTTTTCTACTTGAATTGAAGTTGCTCTCATGACATCAATGTTGAATTAAGCTCATTATGTTATCGGTTAATTTACGGATTCCTTAAACATATAATATATTCAATAAGAAGAATAAAAATGAATAAACATAAACAAGACTAAGATTGAAATAATATATTATATAATTAATCTTAAATAAAAATAATGCTAAATAATAGACTAAAACTATTTCCATCAAGTTAAAATTAGACTAAAATTAAGTTAAGATTGAGTGCCAACGTGACTCAAATTTTCGAGTTTAATTACACATGAGAATTTTGTGTGAGTTTAGTTTTGTTGGCAAAAATACATCAATTAAGAACATTATCATCCTTACCTTACTAACACAGAAATAAGATAAAAATAAGGATACACACAAATATAACAAGGAAACCCCAAAATCGGAGAAAAACCACAACCGTTCTCTAATGACAACTAAAGAATAACACTATATGAAAATTTATACAACACATAGACTACCTTCCCATCCCTTTGTCCCCAAGTACACTCACACTCTTCAAAGCAAGAATTTAACCAAACCTCACAACACTCTACTACAAGAGTATAAGAAAAGTAAAATACAAGCTTAAAGTGTCTTTGACTGGAACAAGGAACATCATAGACTTAGAACCCATTATATAGTCACTAACGCCCACTCCCCAACTTATACTAGTCAATATAGAACTTTTTAAGACGTATTTGCCCAACATTCTCCATCCTGATTAAAATAAATACATCTTCGTTGCCGATACCAACAATCATACTCCACCATAAAGAGCATACTTACTTGGAATTAAACTATCCAAAGAATTTTCACTTGTAATTATACCATCCAAAGAATTTTCACTTGGAATTAAACCATCCCTGACCAACCAGGAGCTGCCATGTCATGTCCTTCTTCCTCAAGGAGATATGTAACATGTAACATCCCATCCGGATATTAGGATTTTAAATTAAATAAAATAGAAATAATACGTCAGCGTCATTTATTAAATCTCATTTCCCAAAACGCGGGAAAATTTAAAAACTTCATTACATAGTCAAATAAACTAAATCCAAATCATAAACTTGATTAAATCATAAGTATCGCAAAGTGTTTACAAAATTATTCCAAATCATAAAACAATAAAACTCTTAGAAAACTCTTTATCCCAGTCTAGCCCCGCTCCGGTTCTATGCCTCACCAGATCCACCTGCAACATAATCTGCTCCCGTGTACCGCGTATACGATCATTGCCAAACAGAAGCAGATAGGGTGAGCTAACGAAATAAACATATATATATATCTATGGCACAAATATACAATCATACAATCACACCAAAGGAAATCCATCCTTTGATATTCCATCACATGGCCACCACCATGTTAATCGTGTTCTACGTCTTCTAATGAGTACCCCAAG
>Ga0214542_1005932_pt1 | contig 22771 bp, 12 predicted proteins | sample CNSS1metaG_FD_160096 | JGI IMG/M metagenome (GOLD analysis project Ga0214542, IMG submission 160096) | Root nodule microbial communities from cowpea collected in UCLA plant growth center, Los Angeles, California, USA - CNSS1 | ecosystem: Host-associated > Plants > Roots > Nodule | place: USA...
AAAATAATTAGATAAAATTTATCGAAATAGTATTCTACATGATGAAAATAAACAAAAAATAAAAATATTAAAAAATTAACAAATGTGTGTCTTATAAACAATTTGGAGACTATTGGAAGGAATCACATAAAGGAAAACAAATATATAATTAAAAGTATGATAAGATGAAAAATATCTTAGAGATTTAAGAAAACTTTTCAAATATCAACATATATACTCAATGGTTGATAAAAAAAATTACGCAAAGAACAAATAGTAAACATAATAAAATTTTATCATAGATCTTGTATCTTTTAAACTCTAATATATGTTGAATGGTGATAAAAAAAATATTCATGACAATTACATTAAATTTTTATATTGTAGTAAATAAAATTATTTATACAATTATATTGAAAATATTAAAGTATGATTGTAATGAGTTAGAAAATAAAAAATAATTAGATAAAATTTATCGAAATAGTATTCTATATGATGAAAATAAACAAAAATAAAAATATTAAAAAATTAACAAATGTGTGTCTTATAAACAATTTGGAGACTATTGGAAGGAATTGCACAAAGAAAAACAAATGTATAATTAAGGATATGATAAGACGAAAAATATCTTAGAGATCTAAGAAAACTTTTCAAATATCAACATATATACTCAATGATTGAGAAATAACAAATTTTTTTAGCGAAATAAAAGAGTTCTTCAAATGAAACAAAAATTAGTAATAATAAGTAAAGATTTTTTTTATATTACCTAGTAAATGAGATGTTTATGCTATTAAACACTTAAATTGAGAGTATTAAACATTCTCACGTGAAAGGAAAATGTACAATAAATAAAAATATTAAAAAATAATAGAAATATTCAAATGTTAGACATAAAAAAATTTAATTGACATACATCATTTTAACATAATTACATAAAGGTTATGATAAGATAAAAAATATATTGGAAATGCGAATGAGTTCCATGACAAACAAAATATTTAGAAAAAATAAAAAATAGAAGGAATATATATATATATATATATATATATATATATATATAAAAGGTTACTTAATTAATTGTGAATATTTTAATAATTTAGATGAGGATAGAGATATGGCGGGGACGGGTATTATGGCGAGAATATATTCATACCCATATCCAATTGAAAAAATCGGGGATTCTCCATACCCATACCCATACCCAGTCAATGCGGGGATTCCCCGTCAAAACGGGAACGGATTTATTTGTCATCTATAAACGGAGGTGTATATAGGTCAATTATTGGTTATTGATTAGCAAATCCTTCCATGGTCTCCATATTATTTGAAACAATTTTTTTAAATATCAAAAAATTTAAACCAATAATATTATTTATTTAGATTTCATATTATGCATCATACTAACGAGTTGGTTTACCTGGTTAGTTTTTAAATTATTGGAAGAATTAATGCTTATATATAAGCTTTTGTAATAATATTAAAATTAATATTATTAATTTATACTTTTTATTTTATTATTCATTTATAAAGTAAGTTAAAAAACTTGACATTCATATTTTTTTATTTAAATACGCTAATTCTTACTATTATTTTTCGTTAATTCAGGGATATTTTTTATGAAATAAACAAATTTTGACTTAGTCTAATCATACTTTGGGTAGAATTCACTTAACTTTCAAATTTAAATGTGTTAAATATATATAATATTTGTATAGTCAAATATATCTTCATATTTTCGTTATCACCACTCTCATTGAAATTGAAATTGAACTTATAACTATAATTTTGTGATATTTTTTTTTCACCAATCCAAAAATATAAATTATATATAATTACAAGAGGAATTTAAATTAGATAAATAGAAATCATGTAATAAATCACGATTGTAATTATTATGTATTGTATTGTATCAACGCATATTTAATTTTAATTAAAACATTTGAATACATAATTTTATTAAAAATTTACAGGGCTATTATACATGCTCATCATTATATTATTAAATCCAACAAATACATTAATTGTTATAAATAGAAAAAAAAAGTAATAGAATTAAATGTCATATCACCAAAAATACAAGAAAGATGAATGTTATTTATTATAAATATAATCAAAGTATATATTGATTTAAAATTTATAAACAATATAATTGTTTTTTAGTGAGTGGAGTTAGACCCATAATTTTTCTCACATTTTTTTTAACTTTTTACTATTGAGTCAACCTTATAGTGATTATAAATGATATTATTGTGAGTTTATTAAAGTATAAAATCGTAAATATTTATTTAAAAGTTTTTAAAATGACTATCACTTAATATAAGTCTTGTTTAGAATCGGTAAAGATGCAAGTGTAATTTTCTTTACTTCGTCTTTAGTTACGGCTGGCAAGTTTCAAACGTTAAAAGTTGAGTGAAGTTATGTTTTTGTTTTGACCACATGTAAAGTTTGCGTCATTCAAATTCATTAAATAGCTCTCGAGTGTGGACAAAATATTTTGTATTTCGATGATTACGTAATTGAAATGCAGTAAATAATTTCTTTTGTGTATACAAATTCTGGTTCTAGATCGTGGTGACGAGAAGTGGTTGAAACTTGACCACGATGGGGTAGGAAACTTGAACACAAGAAGGTTCTATGCAATGAAGTTTTTGTTAGAAGAAAGTGATAGCAAGTTCAATAATGTTGTATGGCGAGGGAAAATTCATAAACCCATTCCTTTCAAACACTTTGTTGCTATGTCCTAATCAATCACCATTAGAGAAATCGTGGATAATCATACAAGACTCAAACATATATATTCCAGTACCTTATTTTTTTAAAAGCGTTCAGATTTTGATAGAAACAAAAATGACATTTAATGGATAAGAATTTTAATATTAAAATTAAAATAATTTCCACTTGCATTTCTTGAAGTTTAATGAATTAATTATACGCAACATGCGTTTACTTTCAAATTCCGGATTTATTTTATGCATGTGGAACACGAACAAGAATCATGATTATTGTACCTACACCTGCACACAACACACACATGATAGATACCTAGCACCACAAGTCCCTAACCAAATTCACCACTTTTTATAATGTGAAACTAGTTTTTCTATGCCACACTTGCCTAACCTGCAAACAATGATTGATGTAGGTGATCAACTTTGGCCTTATATTTCACAAGGATCTGGACATGAATCTTACTGTGGAAATGAGAATCTCAATGATCAATCATTCCTAAGTACTTCTATAAACATTAATAGAGCATATTTGTGTCTTGTTTTTTCGTGACATATACAGAGTATTCAAATAGGGCTAAAAAGGGGGGAAAAAAAGAAGAAAAACGAGGCATATTTACGTTTTAAGTGTGACAGAGAATTGGGAACAAAACTGGCACGGAAAGGGAAGGATTCAATTTCTATCTCCCTACCACCATTGTGACTGTCAAATCATTTGAAACATCAAGGCCATCCATGTAAAACTGTCTGTCATCAGATCTCCTCATGGAAGTAATCAAAGGTTGCGTTGGCGTGGGGAGAGTTGTTGCTTCACTTTCCAGCATCAACACCACAGCAGACATGTTTGGTCTCTGAGCTGCTGAATCTTGCACACATAACATCCCTATGTGTATGCATCTCAAAGCTCTGTTTTTAGGACTACAATCACGAATGCAGGGATCGATTAGCTCCATTGCTCTCTGTTCATTCCAAAGATGCCACGCCTACATCATCATAAAAACATCACCGTTTCAGTAAACTTAGTGATAAAAATTTTGCATTGCAACTCTCACATTTTTCAAATTAGTTTTTCTGGACATGTCAGATATTTCAGCAAAACAAAGAAATTCACGTTGATAACTAAAAAAGTTGAATAGGAGATAGATACTCACATAGCCTATGAGGCTGGAGTCATCGGAGTGACGAAAACTGGTGTTTCTGCGGCCACTCAAAATTTCTAGTAGTAACACACCAAAACTATATACATCCGATTTGACTGAAAACAGACCTTCCATTGCATATTCAGGGGCCATATAACCACTGCAGCAGAGTTATGCATTAAGATTAGCCAGGTCCAAACAAGAATCAACAAGTGGATGACTTAACGTACAAGTAAAATCAAAGCATACTTACTATGTACCAACTACTCTGTTTGTATTGGCTTCATTCTGGTTCCCACCAAATATCCTAGCCAATCCAAAGTCTGATATCTTTGGGTTCATGTTTTCATCCAACAAAATGTTACTCGCTTTTAAATCTCGATGAATTATTCTAAGTCTTGAATCTCGGTGCAGGTAGAGCAATCCTCTTGCAATGCCTTCAATGATTTCAAACCGTCTTGTCCAATCTAGTTGTGTTTGTTTGAATGGATCTGCATGATATTTACCAGAAAGTGCACTAAATAATCTTTTTTTCTTGTTAATTTATGATGCGTAAGGAAATGGACAGTGTTAATGTTGAAGAAACATACCAAATAAAAAACAATCCAAGCTTTTGTTTGGCATGTATTCATATACCAGCAACTTCTCTTCCCCTTGAATAGAACAACCCATTAGTCTAACCAGATTTCGGTGCTGTAGTTTTGCTATCAGCATCATTTCATTCTTGAACTCCTCTAAGCCTTGACCAGATCGTCTTGAAAGCCTCTTAACAGCTATTTGTTCTCCGCCTGGAAGCTTTCCCTGGTGAATGGAGCAAATCGTTTTTTCCATTACATTTTAGAAAAACCTAATTTTATTACTAAAAAGATGAGCTTAATAGCAGCATATTTACCTTGTAGACAGGGCCAAAGCCCCCTTTTCCAAGCTTATTTTCTTCTGAGAAATTGTTTGTGGCTATTGAAATGCAACTGAAATTGAAAAGGGGAAATTCTGGCCCGCTTAGTTGGCTCCCCTCCAAACTATGGTCAGCTGATCCTGAAAATTCTGCTGACATGTCTCTGCTCTTGCTTCCATCATAAACTGGCAGCACATCACTATTCTTGCAACAAGAAGCTGAGGAAACTGTGGGGAGAACTAGAAATAACACCAAAATCACGCAAATCAATACCAGAAATTGCATCGGACAGCTTTGCCGTCAAATATCTGATAAAAAAAAATAGTCTGGGGAGATGAATTATGAATTTTTAACCTTTAAGTTTTCCCTTGAATCTATACACCAGCCATACAAAGATTCCTAGGCAGATTAACCCCGCCACAACAGCAGATATTATCGCAATCATGTTTTTTTTACCTCCATCTGTATAATTTGAAGATACAAAAGTCATACAAGTTATTAGAACTTGGCGGTCATAGAAGCTTGTCAGAAATTTAAAAATATTATTTGCTTCTCATCATCTTCATAGACAATAAAACTCAACGTATCTTAGTGATCGAGAACTTGAGATATACCAGTTCCTTTTCGCACTGTATATTTGTTTATATGTTGGAAACAAGATAGAAACAGGATGAATACAGTCAAGCTTTCTTCATGTGAGACCACACATGAAACATTTGTACTAATAGATGCAAATTAAATTTGAAATGCTAATTTTGAAAACAAAATAATGGATTAATTACCTTACCTAATTCAGAATGAGCGAGACGGATATGCAGTGTATTTCCTCCACTGTCATAATGTTGAATGTCAACCAAATCCACATTCCACACCATGCACCCTATTCCATTAACATTGGCATACGCCGTACAAGAATCATCGTTCAAACACACTTTCTGACAATCATTCGTGCCAACCACACTTGCGAAATCCGGCAACCTCATAGAAGTACGCTCCAAGAACTTATCCTCTCCGACACTAACCTGAGTAGTGCCAGCGGATGTAACATTCGTCCTCTGAGCCTTGAGTGGAGTCATCCTCGTACACCCACCCGACCAGTTCCCCTTATCCCACTGATCCCTGTTCTTCGGTTCAAAACCTCGTATGCAAGTACAAACAGGTAAATTCGAAGGGGACATATCACACGCCGCGAAACTCCCACACTTGTTGTAAACCTCACACTCATGTGAAGGCCCTCTCTGAACCACATCCCAACGTTTCTCATCCTCATTCCACCTGAACTCTCTCTCATAGCCATCCCACCCCATTTGAAACCTCACCTTATCAGTGCCGTTTAACGGGTTATATATGAAGTACCTACCTCCTTTACCATCCCCATTCAGCGTAAAACCGTAAAGATAATATCCTGCCATAGACACCCCTTCAAACATTATACCATCCCAATACCCCGTTCTCCACCTTCTTTTGTCTCCTTCCCAAACCACTATCTGAGGTAACCCTTTAGGATCCACCCCCATAGTGTAGTTTCCCTTCGAAGGATCCGTTGATGATTTCCATGAAGTGAACACATAGCCACTACTCTTCCCAGTTGAAGCCCCCACTGGAACCCTCATACCAGGCATGAATGTATCCGTTGGATTCTCAAAGCTTTGCCACATGTCTTTCCTGTCGCACGAGAGAACGAGGTTACCAGTTTCACGAAGCATCGCTGAGCAGTTTTTGCTGCTGCTATCGATGGAAACTTGGGTGGACCACACAAGGTTCCTGGCTCCATCGAGGACCACGAGGTTCCCGTCATTCGCAATAGTTATGGATCCTCCTGTGCCGTTGATGGGGTTGTCGCCGTTTGCGACCCATATAACAGGTGTCGCGGGAATGTTGTGGTACCAAATTCCGACGTAGCGGGAAGAGGAGTTGTCTAAATTGAAGAAACCCATGGTGAAGTTGAGCTCTTCAGACACCAATGTCTCACGGTCCCTGTCCCTGATGACGACATCCTGCGTGATACTGATCTTTGAACTTGCCGCCAAGGAAGACAGATGGTGGAGAGAGATGAAAGAGAAGAGAAAGACGACGGAGATGGACATCGCCGCCATAGTGCTATAATATGTTGCGGTGACGGAATGGGAGTGGTGAAAGCATAAAGGATATGATTGTGTTTTTAGCTCTGGGGTGAAGAGATAGTGGGTGTGACTGTGGTGACATGAAAAAAAAAAAGAAAAATAGAGAAGACGAAACGTATTTATTTGACCGGAGAGAATGAGAGCCGATTTGATTTTGAGAAGAAGACACGTTTGTGTTGTGGTTGTTGAAGACACGGCTCCGAGATTGGAGAAGGGGTTGAAAAGGGAACCCAACGTCACCCTCTGTGTCTTGGTTATTAATAACTTCATTTGTTTTTGTTTTTTTTTTTCTCAAGTGAATAATGAATAATAAATAAACAAATCAAAGGTACTGCACTGAACAACAGTGATGCAGTAACTCGTATTAATAATTGACTTTAATGGCTTCCACTTCAGAGAGAGATTAGGTTCACTTTCCATTACCGCACTTTCTTTCTCACAGTTCAGCTTAGCACAAAAATAATAGTAACTGATCATATAAAAAAAATGAAAACAATGGCGAAAAAATCTATACTTAGAGAAATTGATAGATATGTAGAAAATTTTCATAAAATGGAGATAGAATTTAATGAAATAATTACCTGTTTTACTAGTTTTTCCTCAGCCGAGTGATTTAGAACATCATCTCACATTTGGTGCCTACCAAAAATAAAATAAAAATTAAACGCGACTCCTTTAAATAATTAAGTCAATTTTTAATTTTTAAACCTAAGTTAACCTATACGACACACCATCAATGAAATTCAATAACTTGCAAATAAATCAGCTCTTCATTTAACAATAAACAGTCGCCATCTCTGACACTTTCTTCTCTTCTACTTAAAATCAGCAGTTTGGTGGTTTGAATGTGAATGAAGGATAAAAAATAAAACTACCAAATTTTTGTTTTTACTTAGAAGAAGAATGAAGGAAAAAAAAAATCTTTTAGGTAAGATTGAACAGAAAAAAAGATTCTTCCTTCAAATAGAATAAAATTAATGATGAAGAAGGTTTGTTGTATTTTCTTAGAAGTTAAATATTTTTGATAGCATAAAAAAATAATGAATGATTTCATATTACAAGTAATAGAGCAGATATTAAATTTTCAGTGAAATTTTAATTTTAATTAATATAAAATGTACACATAATTTACTTACTTTTATCGAATTTATATTTTATCTATTAAAACTAAAAAATTTATTTATTTGTATTTCTTTCTTCTTTATTTCAGCTTTAATTTACTTACTTTTATCGAATTTATATTTTATCTATTAAAACTAAAAAAGTTATTTATTTGTATTTCTTTCTTGTTTATTTCAGCTTTGGTCACATTATTATTATTATGGCCGGTTTTGCGCGTTATGTATAGTAAGAGGCACGGATTTAATGTGATTCTTATGGTCTCTTCTCTTCACATCACACTCGCTTCATATTCCACATCGTAAGTCAGGCTCCATTCTTTATACAAATTTTTTCATAGTAGGAATGTTCGAACGAAAAAATTTGTAAATAGCATATTATTCACATAACATACTTTGCAGAATTTTGATCTTCATTTTATCAATAATTATTTAAAAGAAAGTCACAATTCTACCTTCATTTTGAAAACTTTTAAAAAATTATAAAATTACTTTTCAATAGATTGTATATAAACTATTATACCAAATTAATTATTATTCATTGCATAACTGATGTGCTTTTATTGTTAATAAATCTATGAATTTATTTGTCAATTTTGAATCCATTATTAAAAATATTTGTCATCTTACTAAACAATATTATTAATATACATTTTAATTTTTAATTTGTTTTATTTCAATATAAAACAAAATAAACACAGGTAATTCAAAAATAATAATTTAATTCAGTTTAAAATATATTATGAATTTAATTATTTTTAATTAAAATTTATAAAAGAATAAATTATTTCATTGACTATTTATAAGTGTCTAGGTTCTTTAATTTGACATATCATTTTTTACACTCAAATTCATCCGGTTGATATATTGTTGAGTAAATCAAACTCTTTTAACTTAAAAATATAAAATGTGATAATGATAATTAGATATTTGTGAATTTAATGAAATTATGAAAAAAAAATGCAATTTGTTTACATGAAAATATAAACTAGCCCATGTGAGTGCTAAAAGCCTGGTATTGAAAAACAATTTTAGAGATATCTAAAATATGATTTTTTTCAACTGAGCCAGAAGTGGTACTAAGCACTAAAGACAGCAAAGAGGAAAACTCAAAGACGACTAAAAAAAGTTTAAAGACGATACTCAGCTGAATCAGCAAGAGAGTGGAGTTGAATGCTTAAAACGATAAATAAAGAAGAAAACTTTTATAAAAAAGAAAAACTCTGCAGTTGAGCACCTAAGACCAGAGTTTAGCGACAGATAAAAATTTCTATAAATAAATATCACGCACTAAGAAAATAATTTCTTCGAAAAGCACGTACACAAAATTGTAAACTCTTTATAATACAATTTTTTTTAGACCAAAATTACAAACCCTTTTCATAATGCAATTTTTTTGGCGAATATTGCAAACCTTCCAATAATACAAAATTACCCAAGCCTCTCGTATACCCAAAAGACCTATTGAGTTGTAGTAACTCCAAAACCAACACTTTACTTTTATAATACTTTTATGTTGCTCTCTTCTTCACATTACTTAATGTGAGACTTTGGTGAATACTCACTTGAGAACCAACATATCCTCCCTTTACCAAAAGTCTCACGTGGAACAAACATTTGACACAACCAACAGATATGCTTGAACAACTCTTGCAACTAGTGATCCAACATGTCTGCTTGAACCACTCTTGTCTGGTGATCTACACGGACTCACTGATGATGACAATCTTTCCTCCATCATCGGCAACTTTCATATCATACTCGTCGGCAACTTTCATATCATTGTCATTAACAATTCACTAATACTCAAGGGGAATCCATCATAACGCCACCTTGGTCAAGTAACGACAATGTCACAACACAACGACGCAACACCCACTCTTGACGAAGCATCGCATGAGCCATGCAAAACACCACCATTGGAGATCTCAAGCTCCACCCTCACCATGCAGATCCAACGTTACCAAACATCATAGTCCACCAAATGCAACAACCAGAGCAGACGATCCAACGTTACCAAACATCGCAGTCCACCATATGTAACAACCAGAGCATCTGTAAGCCGCAGAACACTTCCTCCACACACATGTCGCAAACCAGGATTCATACATATCAGATCTCCATCGTACATCACTCATTAGGCCACATGAGCACCATTTGAAAGCTCCACATTAACTCCACTCTCTTCAAAAATGCTCATTTTCCTCCCTTGATTAGAACCTCAGATCTGATACCTGTGTTGGAAAATCACACACTAAGAAAAGAAAATAATCTCTTTAAGTGGAAGCACATCCACAAATAAGAGCAAATACATCTTTTTATGGACCAAAATTGCAAAACTTCCAATGATATACAACTACCTAAATCTCTTATACACCAAGAGCTTATTGAGTTTGAGTGACAACTCTAAAATCAACACTTTACTTTTATAATACTTTTATGTTAATCTTTTCTTCAAATTATTCAATGTGGGACTTTGATGAATACTCACTTGAAAACCAACAAAACTCGATTAAAACATGAAATTTATTTTAACTAAAAATGTCAGCTTAGTAAAAGTTAAGTTAATTTTTTTTTTATAATTTAGAGGATATTGTGAAGAAAAGTAAGTTGCTGATATCTTTTATCATATTTGTAACATTTAATATTTTTTTAAGAGTGATAGATATATAAAATGATACTCCTTATATGACCATGATAGTTACAAATGGAAAGATAATCCCAAATGCTTAAATAAAATTTTCTAACAAAAAGTGGCATCAACTTTAAAGCACAACATTCCCTACTACTCATTCTAAATTTTGTTTTGTTTGATTTAGCATAACCTAAACCACAAGTATATTAAAAAATGTAATATATTAAAATATTTACATTATCCAACAACAATAGTAATAATAATAATAAGTAATAATAATAAATTATTATTATTATAAATAATAATAATAATGAAATAAAAATTTATGTGGAAAAACAATCATATTATAAGTTTGAGATATTACACATATGTGTAATTGTATAAATATTTAAAATATATAATCAATTAATTAATAATATAATTAGATAAATTAAGAAAATTATATTACTTTTATATTTAAAATTATTTTACTATAATTAATCATATAAAATTTCTTTTATAAATATGAATAATTTAAAATTTAATATTATCTTATATTTATATCACTGGGACAACGTTAACTTAGTTTTTTTTTATTAATTTTATATATAAATAAATGAACTGGTCAAATCAAATTAAGTTGTTTGTTTAGTCTATCAAATTAGTAGTTGGCTTGCCTATCCAACTAATTTTACTATTCTAAATTTCGTGAGGAAAACATTGTTTTCGCAATCGTATAATATATAACTAGTTGAGAACTTGTTTTGACTTTTTTTTTTGTAATTATAAAATAAAAGAAATATATGATAATAGTCCTCATACATATGACTATAAATTTATTGGATTGTCAACATATACTGCCTATTGGAATAAGTATTAAACACTATAATTATTATAAAAAGAAAAGAAACCCATTAGAATCAATGTTTTTTTAATAATTTATTTTTTATGTTGTCGATTATTCTTTATGGTTATTTTCTATCATAATTTAAAATTTATGTTTATAATAAAAATTAATTTTGATTAATATTATAATGATTTAAGACGTTTAAACAAATAATAAAAAAACACTTTGTCTACAGATTAAATTATGGCTTTAGAAATATATATATCCATCCATCCAAAGATATGCTCCATCCCTATTTCGGTCAAACTCATCCACACCAACAAATTTATTACAATATATATGAAAGAAAAATTGATGAGAAAAATTTGGATAAACTTTTAGGATATTTATTTACACTTATAAAGTGACTTATTCTTCCTCTTATAAAGTTTTGCAAGTTTCTTTCTCTTTTTTTGTTTTGAAAAGAAAAAGCTAATGTAACTTTAAAGCTTACTAATGACACATAATCCTCCACTTAATTATCATTACCCCCACTTCATATATTGATATTTTAATGTTTTTTTTTTCTTTTTTCAAAATTTTAAAAAGAAATGGATGTTTTTCATTCGATCTTTTACGCCTACCATTACAATAGTAATGTATAATAATGACATATTGCATTAAAAATATTTTAATTTAAATAAAAAATCATTTATGATATGTATTATCCTCAAACATCAATACTCAGAGAATTAGAATCAAAGTAGAATTTGGTTTGTATAACTCTTGAATGTTTTCTATTGGATGAAAATTACCATAGCATATACTTGAAATCTTAAAATGTGAATGAGAAGTTGACTTTGACTTTGGAGAAGTCAAATAAGAAATATGGGTCCAAATATTCTGCAAGTGGGCGGTAGCAACTAAACTAACTGACACGCCCCACGATTCACTTATTTTGCTTGTCGTATATGAATTTGTTTTTTTCTTCAACTCAACATTTTATTATTTCCTAATTTTATGAAAATATTACTTTACTTGTTTGATTTATTAAATTTATAATGGAATAATAACGAGTTATAAAAAAAATAAAACAAGATGAAAACAACGTTGTTTTTTAAAAGTTAGATTTTAGATTTGTAGACATGTTACCCATCTGTTGGAATACAAGCTAATTGATCAAATATACTGAATTTAGAAAATAATGGTAAAGTTCATTACAAAAATTGTGTGGTAAGACAATAACAGACAAGTAGTAAAGTATGTAACCAATATCTTTATCATATTAGAATATAGAATATTTATTAATGACTAATATCACTATAAACAAGTTTTGATAATGGCTTGAGAATCTTTCCATTCAACTAGGTTTCTTCATAATCTGAAATTCAATAACTTATTTAAACAAACTAAGACTATATTTACTGGCACCAATAAATTATTGCCTGCTCAAAATTGGTGCTGCAACTTGCTTATTTCACAATTCACACATTTTATAATCACTTTCTTATTTTCTTCGTAGATGAGTGATAAAAAAGTTTGACATCCAAGGTTGAATTGTCACGGGTATGGTTCGAGTTCTGTCCATGACAGAAGTATTTATTTGGAAAATATTTAATTGTCTTTAATAAACCTTGAGTTTCGTGTGTATCATGTTTATGGATAAAATATATATATATATATGTAAGCTCCATTTTTTTTATTTCTAAAATGTTTTGGGTCTCGCCTTTTCGTGGACCTAAGGTCAGTTTTGAGGATTCCAATATTCCTTTTTAGTCCTCTAATTCTCATTTTATGTCTCATTTCTATATACAACTCTCTTTTTTCCTCTACTTCCTTAAGCAAGAGTTCTGCAAGGTTTCACTCACGTTCCTCTATGAGCTAGCCAAACTCATTTTACTTTCAAGTAAGTTGAGTCTTTAAACTCCCTTTTCGTTTCTTATCCTTTTTACCGTTTGGGGTACGTTGGTTCGGGTTAGGGTTCATCCTCATGCCCTGTATTTGTTTTTGTATCACGTCTGTGTTTGATTTCTGGAGCTGCGGTGTTTCTCTGTTAAGTGTTTTCTATCATTTTCGAGCATTATCCAGGTAAGGGAAGCTAGAGTTTCACGTTATTTCTATTTTATGTGATTAATGTTTTGTGAAATATGAGACAAGATTGGAGAAAACATTAATTTTTGGTGTATTTCCAAGTTAGGGGTTCAAATATTCATGAAACTGTGATATTTGACGTTACTTTTCGTATTCTGAAGTGTCGGGTGGTCATTGAGCGAGTGTCCTAGGTCGCTGGGCAACTATGTCATTTTTCTGATATGCGCAGTTTTAGTAAAATTGACGTCTCGACTCATTAACTGTTGGATTGAGCTCAAATTTGGACATTTGGTTCATAACATGCTATTTTGTGGTTTGACCGGTTGGATCGTCGATTAGATGTCTTTAGCTTGAGCAATGAATCACGCATTACTGCACTGATTTTGGTTTTGTAATAATAAATTTTCTTAAAAATTTTGGTGTAAGAATTATGATTGTGTGTTGTGCTTGATTGTATGGAATTACAAGTACTTAAATGTTGGCACTCACTTATTTAGGATAAATACTATTTTGTGATATATGTATGTCATGGTATACATTTATAAAGTATGAGATTAAATAAAATCTTGTTCTGTTGAGTATGAAATGGAAAACATGACTCGTTTGATTGGTGGTGGTTTGACATGAGAATTGAATGTTTGATATGGCATGTGGATTCTGTTGGTAAAAGAGTTTCAAGGGAAACTCTTGGTGATGGTGGTTAGTGTATAGATAGAGGAGATGTCTAGATAAAGGAAGGTATCTTGAACTCTAAAAATCATTCACGCTGACATAGAGTAGAATAATTTATGTGGTGAGAGTAGCAGGAGGTCCTAGTCTTTGGACATATTGGGCCCAAGGTATTAGAGGATTAACCCTGTGTGATTGGGTGATAACTCCTTGCATCTAGACTTTGTAGAGTTTAGAAACCAGCACATGTGCATACTTCCTCTTTAGAATTCTATATCAAGAGTATGATTCAGATATATAGTTAGATGGTCCTTTAATTGTTTGCTTTCACATGTTTTGGCTGCTTACTACTTTGCTTGCCTATAACCTGTTTTATAATCTACTTGCTCAATAACATGTTAAATATTTTACTCTAGCTTACCCTTTCTCTTTGTGTCTGTTCTCTTCTTTAGCTTTTTTCCTTTTGCGATGATCACCAAATCCTTGGTGAGAGCAGATGTGGAGACTCTTGGTGATCGTGATGTTGGTGGGGAGACTGCTATGTAGTTAGGCTTCCTAGATCCTTTATTGCTCATTGTTGAACATTTCTTCTTATGTACTGTTATCTTGTAGTTTCTTGCTCTTTGAGCAAATTTCCAATTTAATCTAATATGTGTTTAAATTCTTTTCATGGCATTGTGTTGTGTCTTTGGACTTCCTTTCCAGTATAATTTATTATAACGGTAAAAGGTTAATTCTAATATACTTTATGTCAGTACTCTATTTTATACTATAAACATGAGACGTTCTATAGATTAGAATTATTCTACTAATTTGAGACGTTACATTTTATATATATATATATATATATATATATATATATATATATATATATATATATATATATATACCATGGCTAATTGCACTAAGTTTATTTTTGAATTAATTCCATTTATTTTTCACTTTCGTGGTTAGAATTATTTTTGGAAAAATTAAGTTTTTATTCTCTAAATTACTGAGGTTTTTTATTTTATTACAATAATTTATAAAAACTGAGAGATTTACATTTAGAATTTATAGTGAGAATCAATTTTGAAAAGAAAAAGGGATGAGTTGCGGTTGAAGAAAAAGGTGTCTGAGGAAGCATTGGGGATATATTTTTATGGCTTAAATCGAAAGACTTAAGATTGTACGATGTTTCTAAATACAAAAGGGAATGTGGATTCTACAAAAGGTGATTGGGATCCAACTAAACACCCACTTTTGGGTGAACAGTGACGTTATCCGTTATCTAATAATACCTATTACTAACGATTGTTCGATTCGACCTAAATAAATCAAGTTGTGTGTTCATACTCATGGCTTAATGAATTAGCATTCAGCATACATATATACAGTTCAATGACCACTTTGAACTTAATTAATCTTTTTTACAAACAATTCCTTTTCAACTAGCCTCTTTTTGATATGTAAATTAGATATCAATATTTTTTTAAAATTAAAAATAGCTTATATCAGTATCTGTGGAAAGATATAATTTATTATGAAGTTTAATTTTATAAAAAGAAGCATTCATCAATAAACTTATATACAAGGTGTTAACGTTGTTCAACCATCATCTATCTGCCTTGCAAGTTTGTGACAGTGACAGTGTTGATGGAATTTGATTCGTGACTCCGCTGAGACGATTCTCCTTTTAACTCGGTGTGTCTTTGGATGAACGCTGGTTGTTGCGGAGGAGGAAAATTAACAATCTCACTATTTAGCATTGACAACACAGTGGCCATAGCAGGCCTCTCCTTAGCTAGTTCTTGCACACAAAGAAGTCCAATGTGTATGCATCTCAATATGTGTTCAACATACTCTGGATTCAATATTTCTGGATCAATCAGAGATTCAATCTCATCTTCATTCCATACTTTCCATGCCTTAACAAACAAAAACACAAATAAATTCTACCATTGTTTTTTGTTCTAAATTGTACCCAAAGAAAGAACCAAACAAAGCTTACATATCCTAAGAGGCTCAGTGCCTCCTCTTGGTTTCCAAAACTTGAATTTTTTCTGCCACTGATGATCTCTAACAGCAAAACTCCAAAACTGAACACATCTGATTTCTCTGAAAATAGTCCTTGCATTGCATATTCAGGAGACATGTAGCCACTGTATTTTAATTTCAAAATGAAGTTAGCGGTTATTAATGGCCCTTAACGTGAAAATATGACTTTGTATGAAAAGAAGGAACACTCACTATGTTCCAACAACCCTTCTAGTATTGGCCTCATCTTCGCTGCCCCCAAAGATTTTTGCCATACCAAAATCTGATATTTTGGGATTCAGTGCTCCATCCAACAGGATATTACTTGGCTTCAGGTCTCTGTGTATTATCCTTAGTCTAGAATCTCTATGGAGATAAAGCAAACCTCTCGAGACTCCTTCAATTATATTAAATCTTTTCTGCCAATCTAAAACTGACTTTTTGGCTGGATCTGAAGAAACAATGGAAAGTGAGGTAATCTTCAGGAAGCAATATGAATATGAATTTTTTTCATATTTGTCCTCAGCATAGGTAAGAAATAAAGGTGGACTAACCAAACAGATAAAAGTCCAAACTCTTATTCGGCATGTACTCGAATATCAGCATTCTCTCCCCTCCTTCAATACAGCAACCTAGGAGTCTTACAAGATTACGGTGTTGAAGTTTTGAAATTACTGTCACTTCGTTCATAAATTCTTCTGTCCCCTGCCTAGATGCTTTTGAAAGTCTTTTTACTGCTACTTCTTGCCCATTTTTTAATTCTCCCTAGAACAAAATTTTAAGGAAAACTTCAGACTGCACATAGTATTGATAGAATCAAACTTCACATGACAGTTACCTTGTACACCGCACCAAAACCACCTTGGCCAAGCTTATTAGCTAAATTGAAGTGATTTGTTGAAGCTGCAATGTTTTCAAAATTAAATACTGGCACGTCCTGGATTTTAACTTGTTGCAGCTCTCCACTGAGACCTGCAATTTGGCTTTCTGGATGGGTTTCCCTTATGCTCAGCACCAATGATGGTGATCTTTCCGTTCCTGCTGATATCATGGACACGAACCAAAATCAACACAATGAATTGACGGAGAAAAAAGAAGGAGATTTAACTACATTAAGTTTGTCAGCTAAAAAACCGACAGTCTACAAAGTATTAGAACCAAGATTCTTAAAAGCATCAAAGGGATAATAACTGAACAAGCAAACATACCAGAACGCTTAGAAGTCCATCTCCATAAAAAATATGCACATATAGCGAAAAGAAGGGCTCCTACTATCACTGTAGCTACAATGATTGATGTCATGTTTCTCCCCCCATCTGTATTGTGTAGCGATTAACACATTCACAATAGAATCTGGACATTAGACTAAAGTATTTATGAAGTTCTGATTTTAAACAAATTAGAGAAACAAAAGTTGTATGTACTTACTGAGTTCTGAAGGAGGTTGGCGAATGTAAAGATCAAGTCCTCCACTTGAGAACCTTACTATGTCAATTAACTCGCCCCTCCAAGACATGCAGCCAATGCCAGCATCATATGCATATGCTGTACATGAGCATTTATTGAGGCACTCTGTTCTGCATGTATCAACAGAAACAGATGATTGGAGTGCAAAATCTGGCACCTTAGACATCTGCAATTTCTCAAACCCATCTCCTGTGCTGGCTTCACTACTCTCACACTTGAGTGCTTCCCTTCTCACACATCCACTTGTCCAGTTTTGCCTATCCCATTCCTCGCGGTTTTTCGGCTCAAAACCACTCAAACAGTTGCATATTGGCACCTTATTGGGATCACAACTTCCATAAGCACCGCAGAAGCCATAAATATCACAGTTACTGTAGTAAATCATTCGCTTCCCAACTTGATGTCTGTTCATCCAAGAGCTGTAAACTAGTCTGCCTTCTGAAGTCAAGGAAATGGTCCCAAAGAAAGAATGATTTGGCAAAGTATAGATTATACTGACAGTTCCGTCATCTTCCCTTGTAACACTGAATCCATTCAGATACGCAGAAGTATACATCCTTGGCAAACCAATAAAACCCTGACCATTCCATGGACCTGAGCGCCAATACGGTTGTGTTTGATTCCAGACAAACACTTCAGGAACACTTAGACGGTCGAGGCTGCCCGAGAAGATTCCAACGGCTGGATCAGAAGGGTTTTTCCATGAAGTCACTTTGTCTTTCTTCCCCGTCACTTGGTTGTTGCTAATTATCATATTTGGGAGGAATGCGTGTGAGGGTTGTCTGAAGCTCTCCCAAATTGTCTTGCCTGTGAGGCTATCCAGCAAGACAAGGTTTCCAGTATTTTGAAGTTGCACAGTGCAATTGGACTCAATGTTTGAGACATTTGATGACCAAACAACTTGCTTTTTCCCATTTAATACTACAAGGTTTCTGTCATTAGATATGGTGACAACCCCTGAAGAATCCTCTAGCGGTCGGTCTCTGTTGGCCACCCATATGACATTGGATTCAGTGAGATACCAAACCCCTACATACCGGTTTGTTGAGTTTGTAGGGCTGAAGAATCCTAGCTTGAATGCGCCGTCATTAGAGGTCACGGTTTCAGGGTCTGACACTGTAAGGGTGTCCATGGCGGCGCCAAAAATCATGTACAAGTTCGACAACAGAATGAGAAAAACAGGTAACATGTTTCTAATGAATCGCATAACCTGTACCAATTGCCAGTGTATCATGCACTCTTCATATTGATGTAGGTAGAACAGCATTTGTGAATAAATTTAGATAAGACTTAAACTTGTAAGATAATTAAAATTAACTGACTTTAAATATAGATAAGACTTAAACCTGTAAGACAATTAGAGTTAACTAACTTTTACATATACAATATTTTTCATTTATTTTATTTTTTTTATAAACTATTCAAAATAATTTTTTCTTAAATAGAACTTGTGATGAAATTTAAGTCAAAATTTACATTTAAATTTATGGATCATTTCTCATTATATGTTCTTTAACTTTTTTATTTACAATTAATATGAAACTTAAATTCCATAAAATTCTTATGACAAGAGAATTTTTGTCAGAAAAGTAACCTATATACTTACAAAAGTTTTAATTGTAAATATTGTATTTAAAACGTAATTAAACTCTAAAAATTAACAATTATTTATATTTTTTAGGAAAAAAGTAAAAAGAAATTCACGTAGTTGGTGTTTACCTGGAATTTGGGTAATAGAAAGGCACTCCGAATGTGTATATGATTTTGGTGTGATGATTGATGGATCTAAATTGTTTTGAAGAAAAGTAAGTTTGGAGTTGGAATATATAGACGACGAAGTCGTCCCTCAACACTCTGACTCACTGCTTACATTTATTGCTTCACTCACACGCCTATCATCATCATACAGATTCAGACTCTCTCTCTGCGCATAAACATTGATATAATATTTGTGTGCGTATATTATAGTCTCATCTTAACTTACTTCATTCATTTGTAAGGTTGCATTCTTCTGTTTTACAACTTTATTCATAAGTTAAAAGAGATTAAAAAGAAAAATGAGTTAATAAGCTAATTAAAAATGAAAAGATACAAATATATTAAAAACTTGGATTAATTTACCAGTCAAACACTGTATTTGAATTTTTCCCCACGGAAAAGCAAACCTCACCATAGGAGGATCAATTTCTCCACTAAAGCTTAGTAACATATGCATTGACCTAAAGTTAATGGGAGCATTATCCCAAAGAAAAAGCAAACCTCGCCATAGGAGGATCTACTTCTCCACTAATCTTACTAACATAACCATTGACCAAAAGTTAATCTAATTTGGATTAAAAAAAAACAAAGAATGAAAATGAAAATCGAAATATAGACTTGACAAAAACAGAAATCCAATGTGGTCAAAGTCTCATTTGGCACTACGCCATTAATAATAGAATATAACTTTGAAGGACGACACAGCCAATGCTCACAAGTTACAACATTTGCATCCATTGGATGAATTACAGCCAATTTTCCCTTTTTTCGTGTATACACACAACCATTTCTTCAACATACAGGAAAACCAAAACCAATTAACAAGCCAATACAAAAAAAAAAAAAAAAAATTAAAAAAAAAAAAAAAAAAAAAAAAAAAAAAAAAAAAAAAAAAAAAAAAAAAAAAGAAAAGAAAAAATATAAAAAAAAATAAAAAAAAAAATGAGAAAGAATCATAACATGAATTAGCGATGACAAAGTAAGAAGGACCGAAAAACTACAAAAACAAATAATAAATAGATTGAGAAGGGTTTGGTTGTTTAGAGCTCTACTTCACAAGGGACCCTTTGGAAACTCTTGGCTTTAGAGAAATGCACCAAGACAGGGGAACAAAATATCCTCAAAACCCGATGCTTCGATTTCCACGACCCAACCTTGAACCGTATCCTTGCCCTCACCAACACATCTAACTCGATATCCCCTGAGGATTTCTCAAGCTTAAGGTCCTTTGGCACGGACTCATACAGGGCCACGGTTTGGGCCGTGAGGCCCACGTGAAGCCTGGTCACATTTTTATGTGCCTGAAAGAATGGCTGAACAGCATTGGTGGCAAGAGTTTGGTCCTCGTAACGCACTGACACCTCAACAGTGTCGTAGTATATGGAGACTCTAGAATTTGGATTGTATGATCTTATAGTGAAATCGAAGTTTGCATAGAGGTGGTTTGCGTCCGTCAAGTTGAAGTTGTGGATTGCAGCATTCTCCACACTGTACTCCAACGTTTTAGGCTTCACAACCAACCAAACTATGATCACAGCTATACCCACGACAATGATCAACGCCAGTATTACCATCGCAAGGTAACGGAGAAGGTTTGAACCTTTTCGCTTGCTTCCTTCTCCGGTCTGTGAGGTAGGATGAGCCATTTCGAAAACTCTTCGATGAAGGTATGGTGTTTGATGAAAGAAGCCTATGAAATGGTGCGGCTTATATATTGCTGTCAACTAACGAAGGATAACATTGGACCTACCTATTTCTGAAACTTTTATTTAATCTCTACTTTTATCACTTTCAGAATTTCGTGCATGAAACTCAAGACATCTATGGATTCTTCGTCCAATGATTTTGTTCCTTTCTTGAGATTCAAGTGTCGAGTTACAAATAGTAACATACAATCGCAAGTAATGTAGCTGTCGGTATAAAGTGTCGCTTATACAAAATTTTACATTAAAACATCGTTCACAATGCTTTATTTAAAGAAAGGCATTATTCAACACGAAAAATTATGTTCAGGAATAAATTTTTTTAGTCATCGAATACATTTAATTTGTGTGCTTGAAAAATACATTTAATTACCACCTAAAAAACACACAATTATGCATAGGAGTTAATTCTAAATCCTTAATAAATATAGTTTATAAATAAAGAGAAAAAATTTCACCAGACAATCCATTGTCTATTCTACTACACTGATGAGAATTTGTGAAATAGGTCCTTAAACTGTTTTATTGGTTCTTAATCTTGCTGACAAATTTGGAATTACCAACGCTTTGTACGAACAACCGGCTTAGAGCAGCTGGGCCAGTAAACACGCCAGTGTCCATATAATACCAGGCCAATTCGAGTATCCTGATTTTATTTGGGCCTTTTCAATTGGACCATATGCAAATAGTACTAGGCCTTTACTTTCAACTCGCATCTTAACTTTTATGTATGCAAATTCTAATATTCATTTGTTTCTAAATAAATTTGTGATATATTCTTTTTAACTTGTTTCGTTAACTTCTGAAAACATTAAAAATGTCTGTATAAAATATTAAAAAACGAATAATAATAATAATAATATTTGTGAACATATATTTTAATTTATAAACATCAAACAAACAAAAAATGAAAATGTTACCCTAATGAGAGAGGATTCCTTGACTTAAATTGTGGTCTTTATTCTGTATTGTGAATATGTCCGTTGTAAAGGTTTCTTATGGTTCAGCTTAGCCACCACGGTATAATGGATGCTTTCCTTCTTTACCTTGCTTTCCTTTGCTTACGCGGCTAAGCACCAACATCTATTATTTTAATAATAATAATATTATTATTATATTATTATTACTGCATTGTAAATAGTACAAATATACAATCTCATTATATGGTTGTCATGAATGAATAGAGTTATCAAAACGAGTAATTCAACCCGACCCAACTTGATTCACCACGGGTTGATGATTTACTGAGCCAATTCAAACCGGTTCACTTTTTAGCGAATAAAAAAAATTTGAATTCAACCCGGTCCATCACAGGTTGACGGGTTAAATGGGTTGGCTCACGAGTTCACTTAATTAAAAAAAAAATATTATTTTTTCATTTTTTTCAGTCAAAACTAAATTGTAATTCTAATTAAAATCTAAATAAACTTTAATACAATCCAAATACAAAAAAAATAAAAAAAAATACAAATTATTTATGTGTCGGATAAAAAAACAATTTAACATGACACAAATATAAAGTCCAACTTAATAAAAAATAAATAAAAATACTTATGTGACCCTTTGATAGCTCGTAGGTTCCAACCCATTTTGACAACTCTAATCATGAGTCTATATTAGTGATCATATATATATATATATATA
>Ga0214542_1005935_pt1 | contig 22769 bp, 16 predicted proteins | sample CNSS1metaG_FD_160096 | JGI IMG/M metagenome (GOLD analysis project Ga0214542, IMG submission 160096) | Root nodule microbial communities from cowpea collected in UCLA plant growth center, Los Angeles, California, USA - CNSS1 | ecosystem: Host-associated > Plants > Roots > Nodule | place: USA...
GCTGGAGTCCGTAAGAGAAGTGATGCCGCGCGATCTCGTCACTGAGACCCTTTATCTTGACCGACATACGGTTATACCGATCGAGGTAACTCCTCAGTGATTCCCCATCCTCCTGTCGGATGTTTACCAGATTGTCGACCGTCAGAATGGCCGATTTCAGGGGCGCGAACTGCGTGCTGAACCTCGCTTTCAGAGTAGCAAACGAGTCGATACAGCCGGTCGGTAGCTCAGAGAACCATTCCAGCGCTTCCCCGGTAAGCGAGGTTGAGAAGACTCGGCACCAGATGGGGTCGCTGACCGCATGAAACATCATCTGGTGCATGAAGACCCGCATGTGATTGTCTGGATCGGTCGTACCGTCATACTTGTCAAAAGTCGGCATCTTCCACTTCTCTGGTAGCGGCGTCTCCAAAATATAAGGGGTGAAGGGGGAGGATCCCGACGCGGGGATCGGCTGCCGTGACAGGCGACCCCCGTTGTTTGCTCCTGAACTCTCGGCTACCGTGTGTGACGGGTTTCCCCTTGAAATCTGGGTCCTTTCGACTAGAACCGGCTGTGATTGCCCGTGCCCGGTTGTTGGAGGACGACTTTCCACCCGCTCGGCGTCCCGACGTTGCTGCTCCCGACTTAGCCTGAGCGGGTCAGGAACGGTGGGTGTCGAAGGGATTCCGTCTTCTTTATGTCTTAGGATGGCATTCTCCTCACGCAAAATCTGCATCTGCGCTTCATAGTTCCTCTGCATCTGCGCTTCATAGTTCCTCTGCATCTCGTCCATCCTCTGCTGCATCACTCGTATCATCTCCCGAGTATCCGCTTGATCATCCGCTGATCTTCCTCCGTCCATATTGCTGTTTCGGTTCCTAGTGGTCACCATATGGGTGTATTCTCAAAGGAGATTGCTCGGCCCCACGGTGGGCGCCAAAATGTTTCGGGGTGTAGGGACTAAGAGCCTACTATGAGAACCTCTTCACCTAGCACTGTCTCTTCCTTCTCCAACCACTTCAGCGAAATCCTCTCCCTAGCTCGATCGGTTGGTCTGACGATCGGGGTACCTGCCTAAAGTACTCCGATGCTTAAGTTAGATGGGGCGGATCGGTGTGTCAGAAATCAGTAGTAATAAATACGCAATTAATGTTCTTACCAACCTACCTTTGGGCTCTATTTATAGCTTTCGACATGGGCCTGTGATTAAGGTTCCTTAATCACGGCCCAATGAAACCTTAATGAAGATTAGTGACCCGTTTAACCGATAATCAATAACTTAAGTTGTATAACCGTGCGACCGATGGCCGCTTGGCTGGGTTGATGGTGCTATGTTTCCCGCAAATTGACAGCGTGTCTTACCGATCCACCGAAAGGAGCTTACGAAGGCCCGCTGCTGCTTTTATCAATGAACCGATGGACCCTTGGGGCCCGAAGGTCTGCCGCTGTTGCTTTAACCGATGCACCGATGGGCCTATGCAGCTAGAAGGCCCACCAATATTGTTTAGCCGATGAACCGATAGGCGCTCAAGGTTAGAGGATCCGCCGCAGTTGTTTTACCGCTGGACCGATAAGCTCCCAAGGTTGGAGGGTCCATCACTGTTGTTTTATCTGTAACTCGTTCGACCGATGGTCCCCTGAGGGTTATTAATGGCCGATTGACCGATTGGGCATACTGTACACAAGCCCCCCCAGCCTCGAGCGACGGGAATGAAGCGAAGAGGTTTTACTCAGACCGTGGTGCCGATCGACCGATGGTGTTTCTCAACGGTTACATTGCCTCGTGGATCGTGCCTGTCAGTTACGATTTGAAGCGTCGCGAAGCTGGGACCGTTGATCCGAATGTGATCGTAGGGCCCTGGAGCTGCCACGTGTCACATGGTCCCCCCTATAAATAGGTTTGTGTGGCTGCCGTTATTTTCACGCTTTCCTTTCTCTTTCTAGCCGAGCCACCGATCATTTTTCTCTCTCTGCAGGTAAAAAATGTCTTCAGGTGCATCGGATTCAGATGGTCAGTCGGGTGGAGCGGTCGGGTGGTCTGGGGATGCCGGGTCGATTTCCGCCTTATTCGAGTCGTCTGAGTCGGGAACTTCGCTCGGGGGAATGTCGAGCGGCACGGATTCACCAATACTTTTGAGTGGTAGCTCTGAGGCCGATCAACCGGTCGAGGAGACGTTGGAGCAGGTCGCTGCTTCTGATGAGAGTGGTGACCTGATCGGGATCGACGTTGACGACGAGGGGGACGACGTCAATCTGCCAGAAATATCTGGGTACGACTGGGCCCCTTATGAGCCGCGCACGGTCGCGACAAGGTTTCGCTGGGGGAACGACCTGGGGGATCTGGTCGAGCGGACCAGAATATTTAGCGAGGAGGTGGAGGATCGGCACCTTCGGGTCAAAATATGTGCCGGCAACGAGAGAGTGTGCCATGGGAAGGGAGAGGCGAAGCTAGACTTCTTCTACGTGTACGCCTGTTTCTTCCACGATCTACGCTTGAGCATTCCATTTGCCGATTGGCAGATGGCCGTCCTTCGCTAGATTCAGTGTGCGCCAACGCAGATTCATCCGAACGCCTGGGCGTCTATGCAGGCGTTCGACGTCCTTTGCCGGGCGGCCGGTCTCACACCCACCATGCCTCTGTTCCTCCATTTCTATAAGACTCGACCGACGGCGTCCAAGGGTTGGGTCTCGTTCTTGGGGGCGAACAAGAGCCTTCTCACTCTCTACCTTGCATTGTACAAGGGTTTCAAGACCGGGTTTTTTAAGGTCGCGATTCCCAGCAAGGGAAGGAAGTATATCTTCGACGAGCAGGATCGTCCCAAATTTCCTCTATACTGGACGGCGTTCCCTCCTCCCACAGACGCCTGGGCTGAAGAACTGTTGACCCCGGCCGAGCGGGCTGACCTGGCCGTCCTTAAGACCCTGCCCGACAAGATCCACCCGCGGCCGCTGATGCAATGTGTCCGCTCCCCCGACCTATCGAGGACGGTTTATGGTTAGTTGTTCTGATATTGCCGGTCGTCAATTTTGGTCGCAGTTTAACTTAATTGTTTTGTCGTTTTGCAGATATCATGGCTCGAACGACCGCTGCCAACGCTGAGTTCGTTGCTCGCGCTAAGGCTCGACGACGGGGGGGAGATATCGCCGAGGAGGTGGTTCCACTCTCAACCGTTCCAGCTGCCCCTCCGACCGGTGAGGGTGCTCCCACCGTCGCTCCCGTCGGCACTTCTGGTGCGGTCTCACGGCCTCGCTTGGTTATGAAGCGACCAAGTTCTGGTGTTGCTGCCGCTGCTGCCGGGGACAAGGGCAAGAAGTCCAGAAGAGAAGACCCCCCGACCGTCCCCCCGTTCAAGAAACAGAAGCACGGGGAATCGTCTGGGTCATTGGCCGACGCTTTCCTTGGCGGCGGCGCTCGTCTGGATGAGGAGATATTCCTTCAGTTGGGACCTCGCCTGACTGAGGCCCTGAAGGATGTGTCTGAAGAAGACGCCCTACGGACTGCTGGGGAGCTCACCCTGAGGTTGGCTGCTCTGTACACCAAGTTTCCCCGTCCCGATCGGAGCAGGATTGAGGACTTGGAGAAGGAGCTTGCATCTGCAAAGACTGAGCTCTCCGAGGTCAAAGCGTCGGCAGCCGATCTGAAGGCCCAGTTTGATCGGCTCAACGGCATCAAGGCTGAGCATGCCAAGTGTGCTGGGTTGCTGAAGGCTGCTGACGATCGGGCCAAGGCGGAGCAAGTCAAAGCAGGTGAAGCCGCCGATGAACTGCGCAAACTCCAGCGACGCTTCGACGACTTATCTCTGGAGCACCTGGCGGCTGTCGGTTCAGCCTCCGATTGGCAGAAGAAATCAAAGGACCTGGAGGCCGAGCTGGAAGTGGCCGATGAGCAAGTATTTGCTCAATATGAATTAGGCTTCCAGAGGGCCGTCGACCTGGCGGTCTTCTATTACAACTGCTCTCCCGACCGGTTCGACGTGCATATGGGGGTAGTAGATGGGAAGGTGGAGAGGGTCTTTGACCGGCTGGACGAGGTCAATGATCCACCTGTATAGGTTATTTTGTTTTTGTTTTAACTTGTATATTTTGATATAACCGATCGAACCCGATCAACCATTCGGTGGATCGCGTTCGCTCGGTTATTAGGTTATTTTTTGGAAAACACTTATGTAAATTTTTAGTTCCGTATTTATTTCATTCGCTGAATTTTTATTCTACTTCGCGATGTCGACCAGCCTTGCTTCGTTGTTACTTCTCTTCGTCGGCGATCGGCCGCGTTTTTATTATCTTAGCGTTGGCGATCGGCCGTGCAATTGTTGTTTTTACTACGGGCGATCGGCCCTGTAATTGTTTAACTTGTTAATTTTCCTAATTTGCGTTAAGTGGTAAGTTGATCGGGCGATCGGTATCCGAACGCTACATTCACTCTCGATTATCCGTTCCGCATAGCTGGTTTTTGCGCGCTTGATCAATCTTTTAGATCGTGAGCGTTATACCCCGATCGATCAAGACAGTTCGTGTCACTTGTTTTCCCGTAGGGTAATTAGATCGCTTGGATCGGTGCTGACAGAGCGGGACTTCCTCTTGGAAGTCCCTGACTCGTTCGGTCAGGCTTTGCTTGGGTCCCGTAGGGAGCCCAGTCGGTCAGATTGTCGGATAGAGTTGTATGAAACGCTCATTTTATTCATGATTAACTGTAATACATCTTGAGGTGCGACGCATTCCACGTGTTGGGTATTTCTTTCCCGCTCAAGTGCTCCAGCCGATAGGCTCCGTTCTGCAGGCTCTCGGTCACGCGGAACGGGCCCTCCCAGTTTGGTGCTAGCTTTCCTTGTATTGACTTTTTTCGCGCATCATTGGTTTTTCTCCAGACTAGATCTCCCTTGACGAAACTTCTTGGTTTGACCTTCGCGTTATACCTTCTTGCCACAATTCTCCTGCACGCTTCTGCTCGCACGGCTGCTGGCTCCCTTCGCTCGGTCGTCCAGTCCAATTCCTCGCGCAGTCGTCCACAATTGACCTCGAGATCTTGCATCTCCCGCCGAAAGGTCGGCTCTCCTACTTCGACTGGTAGCATGGCGTTGGTTCCATATGTTAGGTTGAAGGGAGATTCCCCGGTCATTCCGTGCGGCGTGCAACGATAGGCCCAAAGGACTTGTGGCAGCTCGTCAACCCATGCTCCTTTGGCTTCTCCCAACCTTTTCTTTAATTCCGCCACTATGACTTTGTTCATGGCCTCAGCCTGGCCGTTGGTTTGGGGATGCTCGACCGAGCTAGTAACGTGTCTTATTCCTACTTGCTTATAGAAGTCCCTTAGCTTCTTGTCGATGAACTGACGGCCGTTGTCAGTAATGATCGTGTGAGGGAGGCCGAATCGGCATATGATGTTGCGCCAGACGAAGGAGTGGACTTGCCGAGCGGTTATGTTAGCCAATGCCTCTGCTTCTACCCATTTCGTAAAATAATCTACTGCCACAAGTATGAACTTCTTCTGCGCCCGGCCCACCGAAAAGGGTCCGACGATGTCCATCCCCCATTGAGCGAACGGCCATGGAGCCGTTAAGCTATGTAACTCGGTCGGGGCTCTTTTTACATCATTTCCATGGGCTTGACATCCTTCGCACTTGCGTATCATGGCTTCGCAGTCCTGTTCCATGGTCGGCCAAAAATATCCCGCTCGGAGTATCCTTGCTTTCATCGTCCGCCGACCGGTGTGCATTCCGCAGATGCCGTTATGGACCTCGTTCATGACGTATGCCGCTTCATCTGCAGATAAGCACTTAAGGAGTGGCGCTGTGAAGCCTCTCTTGTATAGATCTTCTCCGATGATTACGAAACGGAGCGCCCTCCTCCTTTCCGTCGGTCTGACCTCTTCTCCAGCCTCGCACCTCTTTAAGAGTTCTCGTATCTCGGTAGTCCAATCAGCCGATCGTTCTGTTGCAGCGCATTCTCCCGCCGAAGGTCTTGTCAGGGTTTGCCTGATAATCGTCTTCAATTGGCCCTTCTCCTTTCCGTCTGCCAGCTTGGATAGCCTATCGGCTCTAGCGTTCTCCGCTCGGGGGATGTGGTGGATGGTAACTTCTTCGAATTCTTTCATGGCTTCAACAGCCTTGTGGTAGTACTGAAGCAGCAAATCATCCTTGACTTGGTATTCACCCTGTACCTGCCCGACAACGAGCTTCGAGTCGGTGTTACACTTCAACCTCGTCGCGCCCAAGTCTTTTGCTAGTCTTAATCCGGCGATCAGCGCTTCATACTCCGCCTGGTTATTTGAGGCTTTAAACTGGAACTGCAAGGAGTGCTCCACTGTAAAACCGTTCGGTCCTTCAATGACGATTCCCGCTCCGGCACTTCGTTTGTCCGACGATCCGTCAACGAAGAGGATCCACGTTTGCTCGGGCGAAGGGGTCGGTCCGTGGAGTTCGGCTGCAAAGTCGGCCAAATGCTGCCCTTTGACCGATCCTCTAGGTTCGTACCTGAGACCGAACTCAGACAACTCAACCGACCAGGCAATCATCCTACCGGCCAAGTCGGGCTTTCGAAGTATCTTGGCTATGGGATGATCGGTTCGGACGACCACCTGGTGACTCTGGAAATACTGGTGCAGCCGACGTGCGGCCGTTAATAGTGCCAAGGCTATCTTCTCTATCAACTGATACCTCGTTTCCGCACTCTGTAGAACTCGGCTGATGAAATAAACAGGCCGCTGCTCCGGGGCTTCTTGCACCAAGGCTGCGCTGATCGTGTCGTCTGTGACCGACAGGTATAACTGCAGGGGCAGCCCTTCCACCGGTCGGCTCATGATTGGTGGTGCGCTGATCATCTCCTTTATTTGTTGAAACGCCGCCTCACACTGATCATCCCACTTCTCCGTAGTCTGCTTCTTCATGATTTTCAGGATCGACCTAACCTTCTCTGTCAGCCTGGGTAGAAATCGCGCCAGAGAAGTCAGTCGCCCCATCAACCGCTGAACCTCCTTTAAATTTTTAGGGCTCCTTATCTCAACAATAGCAGCGCACTTGTCGGGATTCGCCTCTATGCCTCGGGCCGTCAGCATGAAACCTAGAAATTTCCCTGCCGGCACCCCAAAAACACATTTCTCTAGGTTGAGACGCATGTTATATTTGCGCAACCGGTGGAAGACCTCCCCGAGGTCGCGTACGTGCTCTTCGATCGTCTGCGATTTCACTACCATGTCGTCCACATACACTTCCATGGATCGACCGATCTGCCCACGAAAGACCCGATCCATTAGCCTCTGATAAGTAGCCCCTGCGTTCTTTAGACCGAACGGCATGACCTCGTAGCAGAAGTTTGCTCGATCCGTTATGAACGCCGTTTTGGATTTGTCTGGGCCATACATGGGAATCTGGTTGTACCCAGAGTACGCGTCCAGAAAACTCAAGTAGTTGTGCCCCGAGGCCCCATCCACCAGCCGATCGATGCTGGGCAGCGGGTAGGCGTCCTTCGGGCAGGCTTTATTGAGGTCGGTAAAGTCCGTTCACATCCTCCATTTCCCGCTCGCCTTCTTTACCATGACCACGTTTGCCAACCAGGTAGTATACTTAATCTCCCTGATGAACCCCGCCCCTTCTAGCTTTCTCACTTCCTCCTCAACCGCCTTCCTTCTTTCCTCCCCCATCTTCCTTTTCTTTTGTGAGACCGGGCGGGCTTCCCTAAAGATAGCCAACTTGTGAGACATCACATCGGGATGGACGCCCGACATATCGGCGCTAGACCATGCAAACAAATCTTTGCTTTCTAAAATCACCGCTCCCAGGAGTTCTTCTTCCTCCACGCTCAGGGCTCCCCCGATCTTCGTGAATTGTCCAGGCTGGCTTCCGATCAGGATCTCCTTTGTTTCCCCCTCTGGTTGCAGCCGATCCTCAGTATTCGTCCGGGGGTCTAGGTCTGTCATCGCAACCTCCGATCGGTGTTGTTTGCGCGGTCGGCTGTGAGGCCTGATCCTCAATCCTGCAACATAGCACTGCCTGGCGACCTGTTGATCCGCGTGCACCGTGCATATTGTCCCTTTGTCCGATGGGAACTTCATAGCCAAGTGTAAGGTAGACACAATCGCTCCGAAGGCGTTCAAACAGGGTCTGCCTAGCAACACATTGTATGAAGTGTTAGCTTCAACAAGAAGGAATCTAACTCTTACCTCTCGGCCATCCTTCCTCGAGCCGATCCTCGTTCGAAGGTCCACGTATCCCCTTGTGTCCACCCGCTCGCCCGAAAATCCTACAATCTGCTCGTTGTATGGCACGATCAGGTCTTCGGAGAGGTTCATCTTTTGGAAAGTCTTCCAGTATAAGATGTTGACAGAGCTTCCCTGATCGACCAACACCTTCCCGACCCCATATTCGGCCACTTCTATTGAGATGACCATCGGGTCGTCATGATCGGGATCGGGCGCCTTGAAGTCGTCGTTCGTGAATGTGATGGGGGCATCGATCGGATCTTCTTCTCGATCAGATGGACCGACTTCAGCGCTCGGACGTGCCTCTTTCGGGCTGCGGAGCTTGACCCTCCTCCGGCGAACCCCCCGGAGATGGTGTTAATATAACCCCTCAGGGGTCTTTCCTGGTTACGACTTCGGCTTCTTCTCGGACTCCGACGTGATCGGTACGGTCCTCTCCTACGCTTCTCGCGCTGGGGTTCCCTTTTCTTTTCCGATCGGGTTGGGGGGACTCTTCTCCTCGGGCTTTGATTCCTCATCGGACTCCGCTGGGGACGATCTTGCCGAACGTATTTCTTCAAGTGTCCTTGTCGAATGAGCTCTTCTATTTTGTCGCGGAGCGTATGGCATTCTTCGGTAGTATGCCCGATAGTCCGATGGTACTGGCAGTGCTTGCTCCCGTCGGCATCGGGCGACGGCTTCTTCCTGATCGCTGGGAGCGAATCAATGCTGAAGGCTTCTTGCAGGATTCTGGCTCGGGGGACCGCCAGAGGGGTGTAGGTCGTGAACTTTGGGGGCTTCCGTTCGGTGGGTCGAGCTGCAGGTTTGCTTGGTCTAGGGACAATCGGCTTCGGGAGCGCAGCATCCTCCTTCTCCCTCTTCTTCACTCTAAACTCCTGCATGTCTTCCATCTGTATAAACTTGGCTGCGCGTTCCCTCATCTCTTCCATCGTCTGCGGCTTCTTACGGCTTATGTTGTCCGCAAAAACTCCTGGCTGGAGTCCGTAAGAGAAGTGATGCCGCGCGATCTCGTCACTGAGACCCTTTATCTTGACCGACATACGGTTATACCGATCGAGGTAACTCCTCAGTGATTCCCCATCCTCCTGTCGGATGTTTACCAGATTGTCGACCGTCAGAATGGCCGATTTCAGGGGCGCGAACTGCGTGCTGAACCTCGCTTTCAGAGTAGCAAACGAGTCGATACAGCCGGTCGGTAGCTCAGAGAACCATTCCAGCGCTTCCCCGGTAAGCGAGGTTGAGAAGACTCGGCACCAGATGGGGTCGCTGACCGCATGAAACATCATCTGGTGCATGAAGACCCGCATGTGATTGTCTGGATCGGTCGTACCGTCATACTTGTCAAAAGTCGGCATCTTCCACTTCTCTGGTAGCGGCGTCTCCAAAATATAAGGGGTGAAGGGGGAGGATCCCGACGCGGGGATCGGCTGCCGTGACAGGCGACCCCCGTTGTTTGCTCCTGAACTCTCGGCTACCGTGTGTGACGGGTTTCCCCTTGAAATCTGGGTCCTTTCGACTAGAACCGGCTGTGATTGCCCGTGCCCGGTTGTTGGAGGACGACTTTCCACCCGCTCGGCGTCCCGACGTTGCTGCTCCCGACTTAGCCTGAGCGGGTCAGGAACGGTGGGTGTCGAAGGGATTCCGTCTTCTTTATGTCTTAGGATGGCATTCTCCTCACGCAAAATCTGCATCTGCGCTTCATAGTTCCTCTGCATCTGCGCTTCATAGTTCCTCTGCATCTCGTCCATCCTCTGCTGCATCACTCGTATCATCTCCCGAGTATCCGCTTGATCATCCGCTGATCTTCCTCCGTCCATATTGCTGTTTCGGTTCCTAGTGGTCACCATATGGGTGTATTCTCAAAGGAGATTGCTCGGCCCCACGGTGGGCGCCAAAATGTTTCGGGGTGTAGGGACTAAGAGCCTACTATGAGAACCTCTTCACCTAGCACTGTCTCTTCCTTCTCCAACCACTTCAGCGAAATCCTCTCCCTAGCTCGATCGGTTGGTCTGACGATCGGGGTACCTGCCTAAAGTACTCCGATGCTTAAGTTAGATGGGGCGGATCGGTGTGTCAGAAATCAGTAGTAATAAATACGCAATTAATGTTCTTACCAACCTACCTTTGGGCTCTATTTATAGCTTTCGACATGGGCCTGTGATTAAGGTTCCTTAATCACGGCCCAATGAAACCTTAATGAAGATTAGTGACCCGTTTAACCGATAATCAATAACTTAAGTTGTATAACCGTGCGACCGATGGCCGCTTGGCTGGGTTGATGGTGCTATGTTTCCCGCAAATTGACAGCGTGTCTTACCGATCCACCGAAAGGAGCTTACGAAGGCCCGCTGCTGCTTTTATCAATGAACCGATGGACCCTTGGGGCCCGAAGGTCTGCCGCTGTTGCTTTAACCGATGCACCGATGGGCCTATGCAGCTAGAAGGCCCACCAATATTGTTTAGCCGATGAACCGATAGGCGCTCAAGGTTAGAGGATCCGCCGCAGTTGTTTTACCGCTGGACCGATAAGCTCCCAAGGTTGGAGGGTCCATCACTGTTGTTTTATCTGTAACTCGTTCGACCGATGGTCCCCTGAGGGTTATTAATGGCCGATTGACCGATTGGACATACTGTACAAAACATCAGAGAGACTTAAAACGTTGAAGCTTAACCCTAATCAGAAGTCAGGTGTCTTAACATGGAAAAACCATGTTTGAAATTAAAGGAGCTACATCTCTCATTCGTTTTCCATATATGATTTTTTTTTTCATTTTATTTATTTATTTTTATGTGGAAGTGAGAGGCGGGTATATTTTCTCTCAAATTATATATTGTATATTTTATAGATATCTTATATTGAAAATTTATTTTAATAACTTATTATTATTATGTTATCACCTCTGATAATTATACTACATACACACATATATATTATTCGGAACAAAATTACCCATTAACTTTTTTCTTCTTTCCTGCATTAATATTCCTTAAGAAGCTAATCCAAAATGGTATTTTATAATTAATTTCTACTAGCTGTACAAGTTGTTAGTGTCCTACCATATATAATTAATACGACGACTCTACCAATCTGTTGTTAATTTTTCAAAAAATTTATTGGAAACTTAGCAAATAAGACGAATGACCTAACATAAATTTAAAATTATAATAAATTTTAATCAATTAAAAATAATGTATTTTTTTCCTCGTGATACTTTTTGACATTATTATGCCATTATATTCATACTATTTTGTTTTTTCGGGTTGAAGTCCTCCCACACGCTTTAAATATGAGATATATCGAAGATATATTAAAGTTCATTTCCTCACAAAATGCCTTCTGACAACAACTTTCTTATCTTCTTATTATTCCCTCATTTCATTTCCTATACAATATAACACACACCACCAAACACTACGAATCTTACCATTATTTATATAAACACCCATCTTCCTCAATTCCTATATGTGTGGAAAAACCACATGGCAACTCAATAATATCCTAAATAAAGTTACACTCAAACTTAACAACATAAATAATTAGGCAAATCAACCATTTAGTCATTTATTTTTCAATTACTATATTAAAAATGTCCTACATTCTTAAGGATTAAATTATTTTTTAAAATAAATTAATTCCTACGATTGTTTTTCTTTTCTACACCAGATCCTAGTTTTCACACTAATTTATAAGTAATACGAGGTGTGAAGGTTTTTTTGGTCAAAATAATAAACCTCTTATTCAATTCATGCGACGCTCCTGAAACGCACGAGGAAAAAAAAATTGGTAAATGGTAATGTTGTTTTTTCTCCATTTATTTTCTACTCTTTTTTTCGGTAAAACAAACAAGGATTAATTTGAAAGGAACCAAAGTCAACAGAGGATCAGGGTAGAGATAAAATTTTCATTATAGATTTAAATAGTTTTTATTAGTCTCATGTAGTGTGGTACATTCCCAAATACAAATTTACATGCACTCAATAGGTATGCATAGGAAAAAAAAAATCTTTGTTTTGATCTCCGTGGATAAAAGGGAAGTGAAGAAAACAGAACCAAACAAAAAAGAAGCAAACATGGACACCAAGCCCTCTACGCCTTTGCTTTCTCGAAGTCTCAGCTGGCTTTGTCGGAACTGCGTCCTGTTCTTCAGACCACAACAACTCCTGCTACGCTCTCTCTAGTTCCTTCTTCTTCAACCTCTCTACCAAAAACTCCAAGGTCTTGTATCCATTACACTTTTATGTTTTCTTCTCTTCACTCCATTTCAGATCAAACAAAACAAAATGAGACATCACAATTGGATCAGGGACTTAACCATCTGTTTTTGTTTTTCCTTATGTTTTTGTTCTGCCTTTTTGGGTGGATGGGGAGGTTAAAATTTTCCACTCCTGACATTTGTTTCTTCAATTCTGGTTTCATTCTGTTATGTACCATTTTGAAAGGTGAAAAAATGGTTGCTTGAATATCTGCTGCTTCTATAGGCTTTTTGGGATATCCTTCATGAAAAAATTCAGTTTTCCTCAGATTCTATATGCACAACCTCTTATTTTATTCTGGACATGCCAATAAAATAGGTTTCTTTTACATGAGGTGAAACATCCAATCTAAGAAAAAGCAAAGCGAAAAATGATATTTTTTGGGGTCCCAATTACCAATAAACAAAGTAGAATCCTGTTATCCAGACTTTTGTATGCTCGGAATTTTCTCCTACTTTTGGTATCGTTACTGGAAGAAGAAACTATGGCCCACCCTTTAGATTTTTTTGGCCTTGTGAGGAAAATTGTATAGGCGTATCAGATTTCTTTTCTTGTAGCTTCAATCAAACTTGGCCGCATTGCATGATTCAGACTTGCTGGGCTCCAGTTTTGGTAGTCCTTGATTTTTCCAGACATCATCCACATAGAGAATTCCACGTGCAACGTTGGAATTCATACTCGGAATAGATTTTTTTTTTTCATTAAGCTCTTCAAGGATTTAGCCCTTTTCTGAATGAATCCTGAGTCCTGTTCCTTCTGACTCAAAAATTGTCTTTCGTTCCAATCCCCCATCACAGTACACAAAATGATTTCACTCTTCTGGTAATCATCAAGGAAAAGAATAAAATACAAATAAATAAAAGGTTCCTTTCGAAAAATTTGATGCCAGTGACTCATGCTTAATCGATGTAATTTTTCACTGTCCAGTTCTGTACCATATACATCAAGGGAATAAAAGAGGCATAAGTAAGCAGCGTGCAGCGGTGGAATCATAGTGCAGTGTTGATGGGGCATTTTTCATCTGCGTTCACTAGGTTGGCGAAGTCCTTTGCAACGAAGAGAAGTGGGAGTTCTGATGGATGCAACGGGAGAGAAGCTGCGGAAGCAATGGCGAAGGAAGCCAAAAAAAATCACTTCATGTTGCACAGCTCCGGAACCGTTAATGTTGACGGTTCAAACAACTTTGCCTCACTTTTCTCCAAAAAAGGAAAGAAAGGAGTGAATCAGGATTGCTGCGTAGTGTGGGAAGTATGTAGCAGCATCGAATATTTCCCTCCTTATGTTACCGATATTTTCTTTTCTTAATGGGGTATTTACTGCACAAGATTTTTGTTGATGTTGGTTATAGGAATTTGGGTGCCAAGAGGACATGATTTTCTGTGGGATTTTTGACGGGCACGGGCCATGGGGTCACTTTGTGGCCAAGAGAGTGAGAGAGTCAATGCCACCATCTCTGCTATGCAACTGGCAGGAGACACTTTCCCAAACTTCACTTGATCAAGATGTTGATGTTGATATTGCAGCAGAGAAAAAGCAACACCGGTTCAATATATGGAAGCACTCTTACTTGAAAACTTGTGCTGCAATTGATCGAGAACTAAAGCAGAATCGCAAGATAGATTCATTTTTCAGCGGCACAACTGCTTTGTCCATTGTTAGACAGGTAAACATAACACAAAACCACCTTGTCAGAATAATTTTAGTTTTGTTCTTTAATTAGCTGCCAAGTCAATTTGAAAAATGAATCCAGTGATCTCATTGAACCTAATCCTGATCTGTGATGGGCAGGGTGAACTAATTGTAATTGCAAACGTTGGTGATTCTCGTGCTGTGTTAGGCACAGCATCGGATGATGGAAGTTTGGTAGCAGTTCAATTGACAGTAGATTTCAAACCCAGTTTACCGCGTGAGTGTGTTTCCGTGCATCATTGTAACTGGTCTAGAATGACACCGACCAGACCAATATTTTGATGTGACAAGTTACTAACTTTTTGTGTAAACTAAAAAATGTGGTTACATGGAACTGTTGCAGAGGAAGCGGAGAGAATAGTGGAGTGCCAAGGACGAGTTTTCTGCTTGGAAGACGAGCCTGGGGTGTACAGGGTGTGGTTACCTGACGAGGAATCACCAGGACTTGCAATGTCAAGGGCTTTTGGTGACTACTGCGTCAAAGAGTATGGTCTTATTTCAGTGCCTGAAGTAACACACAGGAACATAACCAGCAAAGACCAGTTTGTTGTGCTAGCCACTGATGGGGTATATACACACACTCTTTTCCTTGTACATGTTCATTCTGATTGAAACAAAAAATGAAAGAAATTAACGTTGTTCATGTGGTATTGTTATAGGTGTGGGATGTAATCTCGAATCAAGAAGCAGTGGATATTGTGTGTTCAACAGCAGACAGAACAGAGTCTGCGAAACATCTGGTGGAGTGTGCGATGCGTGCATGGAAACGTAAGAGGAGGGGCATTGCAATGGATGATATTTCAGCTATTTGTCTCTTCTTTCACTCTTCACCATCACTTCACCGTGTTGATGCCACCCTAGAATAGAACAGAACAGAACATTTATCATGTAAAATTGGCAAGTCAAGTGCCACTTGCTGTTGCATCCATGTAAACATGGTCCCCTCCGATTAAGGTTTATTCAAATCGATGTCGTGTCTCACTCTCCTCTTTAATTTCTTAACCTAATTAATCACGTCAAGCCTATCGTTTTTTGTTTTTTAGTTTCAACTTGCCCCTACCATAATTCCTCAGTTTTCATCACTCTCACATTGGAATCAAGTATTTTAACACAAAAATGTAAATTGAATTAATTTTCTGCATAAATTTGGTATGGTTAAGTCAAGACTTCAGCCAGTGTTGTGATAGTCAATCTTTTGGTAATTAATAAGAAAACTTATAGCATGTGAAATAAAAATTTTGACCCTAACTTTAATTTCAAATTAAATTTAAGAACGCCGCGAACACTATTCATGGATATAGGGTTGGCACCTAAATTTGACCAAGTGGGCTATTCCAACGTGAATGATTAAATGCGGCAAGATTAATTTTTGTGCCCTAAATTCCAGGAAAGCAAGGCATTGACACGCGTCAAGGTATCAGCATCTTTTATGTGGATGTATTTTTCAGATTGACAATTACAGAAGCTTCGCAAAAGTTGAAGAAGGATAGGTTGTCGTTTTAGCACAAAAATCTTGAAAAATGATTTTTTGACTATTAAATTTTGATAATTTTCTCTTATAATTTTAGTTGTTATTTTTTAAATAGTTTTATATTTATTTTTTTTATTTTTAATATTTCAAAATCACTTAAAAGATGATACCTCAGATTATAAAAAAAAGTTGTCAAAATTTAATAATCAAAATATCATCCTTTAAAAACCTTAGTATTTTTCTTCCTATTCAGGTATTGATTATTGGAATCAGTACGATTCCAACGTTATTTTTTCATACATTTTATTCAAGTAATTGGTGTATTTTAAATTATTGTCATAATGTTAATAAATTAAGGGTCTTATTTTCTAAATTATGATATAAAATTAGAATTTGATATTTTCTAAATTTTGATACATCTTAATTCTTAAATTTTAAAAATAAATAAAAGTAGTCTTTTAATATCATCGTTAATTTTTGTTATGTGTTAAACTGGGTTCTAAAATGATAAAATGATATTTGAGTTGAAATTTGTAAGTAGTTTAAATACTAATTTAAAACGCTTTTTTATATCAAATAAATCTAAAATAATTATTTTTAATTTTTATAATCAAATTATATTAAAGTTTGAAAGATGAAAGAATTGTATAAGAATATTTTGTAATAGTTGTACTTTATTTTTGAACACGTGTTTTTTTTTTCTTTGACTTGATGGAAATCGGTGAAGTTAGTTCTAACTTTGTTTGGCTAATTTTGGAATTGAGCTATCTTCTATGTCGATGTAATGCTATCCGAGTTGGATAAAATAATTATAAATATTAAAATTATCTTTAAATATATAAAAAAAAATCTCTAATAAGTCTCACTTCTCCTTCTCAATTTGTTTTTTGTGTTACTGTAAGTGTTTTTTCCCTCATCCTGCTAAACATTTCCGTATCTATCATATGAAAGACCGAACTAAATTTGGTATAATTTGTTCTTTGAAATCATATGCTAGTTAGGTTTAAATTTGGTATTCCAAATTCATATTGAACCAACAAATATTGCACGGTCTTATTGAACTATAATTATGCAATATGTGATTAATTTCTTGTAAGGGCGCTAACATCATTAGAATTATTTTCACAAGTTGACCTTCACAACCATTTTATGTCAACATCCTCGTTTTCCATCACTCCCATATAACAAAATCTATATGATTTAATCATTCAAATTTTGAATAAGATGATAACTTCTTTTTTTATGTGATCAAAATCATTTAGTTTTTAATTTAATAAATATTATTTTTCAAATAAAAACTTAACTATTTAAAAGGATTTATGTCAGTTTAAGGTAAACTTTTATTGATTGTTGACAGTGTAAACAAACTTCTCCATAAGACCTTATATGAAAAAAAATTAAAAAGAAAAAAATTAAATTAAATTATTTATAACTTACAATTAACTTGTAAGTAAGTTAAAAATACAATTTAAAAAAAAATTACACAAGAGAGCTTGATACCATCTATTCAATAAAGAGTACGATCATTTCTGAATTTGAATCTTCAAAAGGCACAACAAAAATAATTCAGAGAAGAACGCGGAATAAGACAAAGATGGAGGACGTCACAATTCAAGTGAAGATTCGCCACAAAGATGTAATCTTTTATAAGAACCAGATACCTAAGCCAAGAATATAGAGAATCCTCTCTTTAATCAAATAAAATTCAATATATATATATATATATATATAACTCATTTCAATTTAAAATCACATTCACAAACTCGATCAACAACAATAATTTACTATTACCAACAATTCCAAAAGACTTATATTAACAAGTTTTAACATAACATTTCGTGTATCAAAATCAATATTGAGATACATTCTCAGCTTCTTAAGTAGTTATCTTTACATTTAGTTATAGCTCTAATCATGTCTCACCATTTGATTGTCTTAATTTACTTAATTAGATAACTAATGAAACTTACATATCCCTATACCTTAATGAGTCTCCGGCTTAGTACTCAATCATTAAGGGACCAGGCTTAGTACTCAATCATTAAGGGACCACTACCTTCATTAATATCTTCACCACTGTACCCACAAAAGAGTTACAATAAAAAGGAAACAACAAGGGTTATAACATCTATGAAGACAAACAATACTATAAAGAGTCGCAATTAGGAATGTCAACGGAACGGGTAGGGTACAAGTAGTAGCCCATTCGTATCCTACCCGTCAGATAAGTATCTGTCATGTATCCGTACGAGTATCCGTTATGCGGGTACCCACATATTTTTTTAAAATTCAGGGATATCGATGGATACCCGTGGGTATTTACAAAAAGAAAATTTTAATATTTATTAATAAATTTTAACTATAAATTCAAATAAAAATATAATGCATAACATTTATAAAATTCAAACAAAGTGTAAATAATTCATTTAAATAGTGTTGAATGATAGTTTACAAATAAATTGAGATTTTTTAAAACCAATTGATAAAAAATAATTCATTCAAAATCAATGTGTTAACATTTTAATCATTTTTTTATTTTTTTATAATTTAAATTAGAATATAGCGGGTACGAGTATCTACATATTCACATATTAGAATACCCATACCCGCCTCGTTAACATGCGGGTATAAAAAATACATGTACTCATTACCTGCACATATCTATTTTCTATCTATTGCGAAATTTATCCGCGAATACTCGTGGATACGAATTTTTTTGACATCCTTAATCGCAATGTCCACAAAAGACAACAACACCAATAAAGAGTCACCACACCTGCGAAGTGTAACATATAATATTATACTTTAATGCATATAACACATAAATATTTCAATTACAAATTATATAAAAGTTCATCATAGGAATGTCACTTGAACAATGTGTTTTTTAGCAAAATCATGTTAAAAGGAGGGACTTGTCTCACTTAGATTTTCGCTTAAGGATTTAAATTATTGTTTAGGAGAAAATCTCTGATAAAAGACATACTCATCTCTCTCAGATTTTTGTCGAAGCAATCAAATCTTCATTTGAGCAAAATTTTTCTAAAGACTTTTCTTGCTCAAATTTTGCTTGAGTAGGAATTTTCTACTTATGTGAAAATCTAACATAACTCTAACACATAAAACTCGACAAAATCTACCCAAAACTCAACAAAATCATGTTACCAATTCAACCATCTTTAGCGAGTTTAAAACAATAATCACTTATAAATTAAAGCATTCAAAACTCATAAGCATTCTTATAACTTAACATGGTAATCTTACTTTAAACCTTTATTCGTATCAAATCAAGATATATTCACTTAGTATTCCAACTTGATCAACAAAATTTTCAAAATCAAAACTAAATAATAAAATCACCTTTTTTAATTCAACTCTCCACTACAACTCTGTATCCAGAACAATCGAAATTAATCAAATTTGTTCCAAAAAGGTGATCAATTCAACTCTCCAATACAATTTCTCTTACCTGTAATTCTTGTTCAAAAAAAAAAAACAAAATCAAACAACCAACAAAGTTAAAAAATTCTAAATTGCTTAATGAATCATAATTCATAAATAAAACACGCTACTATAAATATAGGCTATCAAGAATTAATTTACTTGAGTGAAGTCTTATATGCATATAATAAAACTCACACATAAAAGTACATAAAAGTTAAAGGAAAAAAAAATAAGAAACCATAAATGTATGAAAATTATAATATTAGTGCCCATCGTGGGGTCGATAACAAGGTTTTAAGATAAATCATCGGTCCTTTAAACCCTCAGTTGGTGATGATTTGTCATTTTCCTTAAATCTCAATTGGAGGATTTATATTCCTACAATGCCCAATAGTCCTATATCTCTTAGGAGTCGAGGCCTAAAGCATTTTAAATTCTCATTCATCCTTCCATCCTCCAAGATGCCTTTTAAGGACAAAATTGTGACGAAACTCCACGCTCCAAAGCGGACAATACCTCATATGCATGTAATTTACCCTAACAATGAAAGTCAATGGACTTGGGATGCAGAACATTGGCATCCACTATAGGGTCGATAACAAGGTTCTAAGACAAACCATCAGTCCCTAAAGTCCTCCATTTGGGAAGATTTGTCGTTCTCCTTAGACCTTGACTTGTGGACTTATGTTCCTATCACGTCCAATAGTTTCACATCACTTAGGAATGAAGGCCTAAGGCGATTTAAATACTTCTTCCTCATTCCACCCTTTGATACGCCTTTTAAGGACAAAAGCATGATGAAGCTTCACGCTCCAAAAAGGACAAAAACACATATGCATGGTGATTGACCCTAACAATGTTACGCGGCAGACTTGGGATTAGAACATTGACATCCCCGTGAAGACAATAATGAGGTTCTAAGACATACCATCAGTCCCTTAAACCATCCATTGAGGATAATCTGTCATTCTCCTTAGACCTCGAATGAGACTTAACCAATTATGTTTTATTTTAAATTAATTTCAACTAATCATATTTTTTATTAAATTAATTACATCAATTAAAAAATTATTTAAAATAATCCCTCGTATATTTTATTTTATTTTAAATTAAATTTAACTACAAGGACAAAATTATAATTTTATAATTTTATCAATTTAAATAGTTTTTATTTATTACATTCATCAAATCAGTCAAAAATATTTACAAAATTTTCTTTTTTTTTTCTTTACTTTCTATTATCTTTTTTTTAATTCAAACAATTTTTTCTTCATTCTTTTTCTCATCAAATTTATTATTTTTACTTTTTCAAATCCATCTTTAAATCCAAATAAATCATTAACATTTCATGACTCAAAAATCATGGTCATCCACAAAATTCTCAATTAGGTATTTTTTCTAAAAACAATTACAAATAGTCTTAAGATAAGTTAAAATCAGTATCACATGTCAATTCAATCTTTTTTTTCTTACTTTTTTAAAATTTCATTTAAGTTTTTTTGCAAATTTTTTGTTTTGTCCACGTGTCAGGTCTTGTTGTGACATGTGACATTGACAATATCAAATGATAGAACAATGTCATCTATTACAATCAACATCTTGTACTCAATTTAATCCCTATGTATTTTTTTATTGAATTTAGTCCCCATTTTTTTTTTAAATGAATCAATATTGTCTCTCTCATTATTTATTATTTATATCATTATTATACTAATATTTTTATTAAAATTGACTTTTAATATATTACATTATTGTGTATTTTTATTTGTTAATTGTATAATAAAAATGATTTTTTAAATTATTTTTATTTTAAATTTTAAATATTTTAAAGTCAAACAAATATTTATCTATATTTTATTTTATTTTAAGTCCAACATTTTGTTATTTATCGTATAAATATTGTCATATTTATTAATATATTATGAATTTATAAGATTAAAACTAGTTAATTTAAACGGAATCTAATAATTTAAATGGTATAGTTTATAAATTATTCAGAAATATTTAGTAAAAAAATCAATTTTAAACTAAATATCAATATAATATTTATATAAACAATAAATTTAGTCCTAATTAAAAAAGGGTCCAATTAAAAAAAATTGGACGAAATTCATATATATATATATATATATATATATATATATATATATATATATATATATGAGTGCAAGACAATGGCACGTGACATTAATTATAACATGTGACACTACTCTCTCACCTGATACACCCTATTGTGTGACATTGACATTGTCACATGTTACACCAGGGGACTTGATCCGTAACAACAAAAATTTTGCAAAATAAATTAAAAAGAAATATAAAAAATTACGAATTGACACATAACACTAATTTTAACTTATCTTAGTGTTGTTTGTAATCTTCTTTTAGAAAAATTTCTAATTAAGTCATATTTTCAAAATTGAAATTCAATTGAAAAAAAAAACTAAAATTAAAACTCAATTAAAACAAAAAATTAAGTGGGAACTCACTTAAAATTTTTCAACCAAAGTGAAAACTATAAGAGGAATTAAATCTACTTTTAATAAAATATTATTTAAATTTGTCTATCCATTTTTTTTTCTTCGTATATTAAAGTAATACTCTTATGAAAAAGTTAAGACTATTTGATAATTTTGTTTAGAAAGTTGATCATTTACAATTTTTCTTACTATATGTAAAAAAAAAAATGCCACCACTATTAGAGTGAAGTCTTTTTTTGTGTAGTTGGATGGTATATGTCATATTCAGTGTCCACCACATTGTACTTATTATAATATAAAAAATATATAAACATCAGACGCGCAGTTTAGAAGAGCGTGGGGCTGTAATAAGTCTATGAAGAAAAGAAAACTCATGGTTTATTAGGCATGGGTTTAAAATGTTTATGGTTATGTTTGGATGAATTAATTCTGTTATACGGAATATGTTTGGATAAAGCAATTAGAAAATAATTCAAATTTAAAATTTTTTGAAATATATTTTAAATAAATAAAATAAAAGAATTTCAAATATCCTAAAAACATAAGAAAATTAAAATTTTATTCATTCTTTATTTCATCATCATTCAATTTATGAAGGTCAAGTTAGTATAGGATAAGAGTAAGACAAGTTGATCTGAAACGAAAGTTAAATCGAGTTGACTATAAACAAAGGTTGAGTCGAATCAATTCAAACCTATGGTCAATCTAAGTTGGCCTCCGTCAATTTGATATGGTGGTTTGTGTGAACCAAAGTTTATCCAACCAAATTAATTCAAATGATAATCACACCACACTTCACAATGAATTTTAAACAACTAACTTATCTTAGAAATCTATTTCTCACAATTGCTCCTTAGAACTCTATTTTTCACAAGATGACCTAATTAGACAAAGAAAACCTGATTATAAATCTAAATATATAACCATGATCATAAAGTAACAAATACTTACTTTAAACACATTTGAGTTACATGCATTGGAGTATAGTACATATACAATTCAAAGAGTTAAAACTACCTCAAAAGGGATAAAAATTGAACTTATTTAGTTTTTCATTTTGATCATATGGATATATAGAGTGCTTGACGAGGAGTAATCTATGGTTCTGTTTCGGTCTAGGAATGCTATCTAAACCAAAACAGTAATTCTTTTCTTCTCTACTGTCGATCCCCCTAATGGTACTGGAATCCACCTTTTAAGCATTTTCGTTTAGCCCTGTTCTCCTTAATTTTCTCCTAAAAATCAGTCCACG
>Ga0214542_1005938_pt1 | contig 22767 bp, 12 predicted proteins | sample CNSS1metaG_FD_160096 | JGI IMG/M metagenome (GOLD analysis project Ga0214542, IMG submission 160096) | Root nodule microbial communities from cowpea collected in UCLA plant growth center, Los Angeles, California, USA - CNSS1 | ecosystem: Host-associated > Plants > Roots > Nodule | place: USA...
TATAAATATTATATATATATATATATATATATATATATATATATATATATATATATATATATATATATAATACGAAAGTTTCTTTCAGCAAGATAAGATAGCAATCCTAATTGCTATCAATCAAATAAATAAATAGACTTTGTAAAAAGAATATGTATAATTTTTTCTTGCCTAAATCAACATCAGGTGATAAACCAGATAAAACATTTATTTAATTTTTTCAAAATAAGTGGTTTTCATAAATATACTGTTCGTAGAGTGATTAAAAATTAGTTTACGCTTTATATGCCTAATTTATAACTTTTGTAGATATTATTGAAAGAACCGTGTAAGTGCATAAGTTATTTCTTTATTAGTATTATTAATATTATTATGTAAAATTTAGCATTTGCTTCCCGGTTAATATTAAGCTATTTACTTTACATTATTGCAATTTCTATTTTTTTTAAATAACTATTTGATTTCCTAAGAAAAAATGAAAAAGGGTTCAAAACTAACTATTATCTCAAACTATAATTATCTAAACACGCGCTTTCATCGACAAATAAACAAATATCTCTAATTAAATAAGTTGATGGCTTCAAACTAAGTTGTACAAAGAAAAGAATAGTTGGTTTTCAACTAATAAGTTTTTTTTTTTTGAAAAATAACTTTTGAATGTTTTGGCTAGCTTTTGTCTAATCCATTAACTACTTTTCTTAAATAAAATCATTATCAGTAAATTGTTAAGTTTTTTAAAGACTGTGTAATAAGTTTAAAAGAGAATAATTAAATTAAATTGAGAACTCTAACCGCAAACTTCTATTTAGTGGTGACTTATAGAAGTGAAGGCTATACATACCAAGGGTGGATTGTGTATCATGTGGAGTGCTTGTTCGTGATTGTATATTTGAGGCGTTTTGTGAGCCATGGGTATTATTTTTTCTTTGGGATTTCATATTTTTTGGAGTTGCTTATAGGATCAAGATCATGAAAAATTATTTTTCTCTAATTATTCTTCAAATGTATGGGCACAAAGACGTACATTTTCACATATCCTTAATAATGTGTGTGATATTTCTTTGTCCCAATTACCTTATCCTTGTATGAAGATATATATGGTATATGTGCAGATTTATGAAGATGTTTATCTTGCTGGTTTGGAGGAGTGTAAAAATCATTTGCATAGGTGTATTTTACTAACAAAAGGGGATAAATTGCTTGCACGTTTAGACCTTTGTAAAAAAATTTGATGTGGCTAAGAAACATTTGGGTCAACGGAAGGCAATTCCAGTTGACAAAGGATTTTATGAATTTGCTTTTTCATATTTAGAAGACATGCATAAGGTTTTGGCATTTGGAACTTGAAATTTATCTCCTAACATTCTTTGTGTTTTTTCTTAGAGAAAATATTTTGTCATGACTTCATGAGACGAAAACTCAATGTTAGGTTCGCATTCATGTCCTTCCTTTAGAGTATTGGCAGCTAGAAACAATTTTCTCAATAGCACGTGAAATTGGTACACATTTATCTTTAGATGATTATACCAAGAATAAGTCTTGAGGTTTCTTGTACATGTCTTGGTTGATGTTGATTTGTTATCTGCTTTGCCTAATCAAATTGTGGTGGAAAGGTTAGAATTTGCATTTATTGCTAATGTAGAGTTTGAGAAAGTGTCTCCATTTTGTTCAAATTGTAAAATGATTGGTCATTATCTATCTAATTATAGACGTTTACAACAAAATGCCAATGTTATTTCTAGTGGGGAGAAAATAGTTTCCGCAAAAATACAACAACATTATCATCCAAAGGTAATTGGTGCACAAGATGGGACTAAGGGCTCTTTAGTTCAAGTGGTAGAGCTTGTGGTGGAGTCTATGGTGAAGCCTGTAATTCAGTCTTTTATGGTGAAACTTGTTGCTCAGTCACAACTTGAATTAGTCGTGGATAATCATGATAATATTTGTGTTGTGAATGAATCTTATCTTGTTAACAATCTAGATGGTTGTGTGCAAGTGAAATTTTATTCCTTAACTGGTGTGCTTTCTTTGGAGGATGTCAATTCTATTGTTAATAACTTGTAAGGTTTACAATAATGAAATTCAAGTGATAGTAGTTCAATGATAGTTCTTAATCCTTTGACATTTAAGGAGGCTATTTTTTAGAGAAATTGAAAATAACTTTTAAATGGGATAATATTCTTAATGAGAACGAAGATTATAATACTAAAAAGGATGAGCCGATTCAAACTATAAAAAAACCTAGTAAGGATAGGTCAAAGAAAGTTAATACTAAATCCTCCAAAGCAAAAAATTCTATAAATTAAAATCTTTTTTTGGAATGTGAGAAGATTGTCTAATGATAAATTTGTTAATATGGCGAGGAATGTGTCTTTTTCTTGGTATTCAGAAATCAAGGGTTTTTTCTCATAATGAGTATTCTTTTGACTATGTGTAACATGTAATTTTATCATGAGTTTGGTGTGGTTCTTCTATGTTTTTTCTTTATTTTTTATTTTTAAATAATGATAGTGATACCTAACATGAGCTTATTTAAAATTAAATTAAATATGTATTGATTATTTTATTATTTAAAAATGATAAAGATTACATAGATTTATTTAAAGTATGTTATCTTTTTAAAATATAAAATATTTGATTTCTCTTCAAACTTTTAAAGTTGTTTTCAAAAAAATTAAGATCATGAAAGACTCATAAAATCGTAAATTAAGAAATCATAACGAGAATAGTAAATTTTATTTTTTAAAAAAATATATTATATATATATATATATATATATATATATATATATATATATATTATTGTGAGATTTCTTTGAATTAAGATTTATTAAGTTAATAAGGTGAATGGTTTAACACAAAACTCCTTTACATTTTAATTGAGTTTAGATTTTTGTTTTACTTGAAATCATATTCACCAAGAAACTAAATAATTCCTCTAACGACAAAAAAAAAGTGAAGTTTAATTGCATTAATTTTTAGTTGTATGGTGATGTGGTAGATAACACACATAACAAGTTAAATTTTTAATCGTATTAACTTTTATTTAGGTTTATGCCTTATTTGAAATAAATTCATTAAAAAAAAAGTGAACATATGGTACAATGAGCAATTTAGAAAAATGACGATCCACATGATTTTATGATTTTGTTCGACGATCCTAATAATTTCTTTGTACCAAGATGATGCATATGATCTCAATTAAAATATTGTGTAAAATTGTTGGATCTTACAATATTATGAGTTAAATCACAATTTTAACTAAAATGATTATTTCTTTTATATTCTTTTATTTTTGTTGGAGCATGTGAATATCAAGATAGCAAAATATAAGACAATATAATCAAATCATATTTTGGTTTTGAGTAGGTTTTTTCTTAGATCTATGGTTATCCCATTTTTTTTTGTTAGGTGCATAGATAATACTTTATACTTGTATTTTATACTTGTATGTGATATCTAAGTTGAATAAATTAATGTTACTTCTCACTTATTTTCTCTTAATATTAAAAAAAATGTCAAAAGCTAGCATAAATTTGTTGGTCAATTTGTCGACAGATTAACCAATAAAAAATACCGTCATTAATTGAAATGATAAGTTACAATGAAAATATCTATGGATAATATAAAATTGTAATTTATCGACAAATCTTACTGACAGATTTTACTAAAGACCGATGAAAACATCCATCAATAAATTAAATTATAAAATCTGTCAAAAAATCCGTTGAAAAATTTGATCGAAAAATTTAAGTTTATCGAGAGATTTAATGGAAAAAAAAAAGGAAAAGAAAATAAACTAGACTGTTAGGACGATGGGTCGTTACACATCAACCCATAACAGATTTACTTTTAAGAATATACGAAGATAATTTGAAATGTGACTAAATACATACAATTGTGACCATATTTTCATAATTTCCCTGTCCAACGAACACATCCATTCATGCCTTTAATGAGTGCTTATGAAACCTGATATATAATAAGACACAAACATACATATTATATTATTTTGGAGACACCAAAAACAACATAAGATACCATTATCTTCTCTTCACATGCTCATTGTCACATAAGTCCATTTCAATGCAATGTTTCATGCTTTGCAAACTATCACACAATAATTCAACATACTATTCTAAACTAACCATCAAATTACTCACTATTATTATTATTATTATTATTATAACCTAACTTTTATTTAATCTTCTAATTACATCTATCTATCTAACTCAAAATGAAATATATTGCTGTCACCAATTGCAGAAAAACATCCAATCAAACAGCTGTTGGGATCCTTCCATATATCTGCATTTATTTTTTAGACATCAAATATATTTAATATTCAAAACTATGGTCCAATTCCAATTTAATATGACAGTATATACTTCGATTTTATCTGATTTTTTTTTTTATAATAGCCAGTGTTCTTTTTTCGAAACTTTTTATTAATATATTAAACTTATAAAAATTTATATAATTTAATTGATGCTTCATCATTAAAAGAAATAATACTATGCGTGGTTCACGTTTTGAATGTCAGAATCAATGTGGCCATGGTTGATAGAGATATTGGGACCCTGATGCATCATCCTTCTATATTCACTAATAATGGTGCCAGTTGCAAATTACTGTATAAAATATGTTAAATGTTAACGATTATAGTTAAACCTAAAATTTCTTATTTATTTTTTACATTCTTTATTTACTAGGTACTTATAATATAACATCCACATCCACATATTATTTGCTAAAAATTATATTTTACATAATTTTGATAGAATATAATAATTTACAATTTAGTTTAGTAGTGAAAACAATTTTTTATAATAATTTAAAGATAAAAAATATATTTAAGTTTTAATTTTTATGTGACAGAATTTGAATGATAAATACAGTCAAATAATTAATTAAATAATAATAATAAATTATTTAAAGTTAACAATGTCCTTTCTTTTCTCGTTAGACGGTGATTCAGTACTACGTAATAAATGACAGAAGTTAATGATACGTCATTAGTTAAGGAATTAATATTATCGTAATATAAAATATATTGAATAGCACTTTTACTTAGCTTTGAAGTAGAATATATGCACACAAAAAAAATTATGAAGAGAATTTTTTAAAGAACATGTGTTTGTACTTAAAACACGTCAAATCACTTTCTTCCTGCAACGATGTTAAGCTTCTCTTTTTCTCCTTATTTGTACATTAAATTGTTTTAACTATGTTTCTGTATTAATATACTATTTTTTCATCTCAATTTCAAAATTAAATTTCAGTGTATTTTTTAATTATAAATTATAACATAATCCGAAATATTTGCTAAAAAATTAAATATTTAAAACATTTATACTGTAAATTTTATTTATAATGTAACTTATATATTGTTGAAACATATTTACTTAATATAAATATTAATTTTTATACAAAATATTCATAATCTTAAAATAGCCATAAACAACTTAGAAAGTTAAATGTTATCTTTGTAGTGTGAAAAAACAGTATTATAAGAATATTGAAACATATTTGAGGAAGGTGAGAGGGCGATGTTATGTCCCAAACTACTCCACCAACCTACTTTGAATGATATTCAGAGATTTGAAAACCTATAATTAATTGAAACAGTTGTTATGTTAAAGACAGGAAAGAAACCGTCGTATGTTATTGTTACCCTCTATATATTATTTTATATTATTTTAAAAAAGGCAAGTAAAATTAAAAACATAATATTAAAATCTGAGAAAATAAAATATTATAATAAAAAATAGAATTGAATATGTTTTTTCATTTCAAATCATTATAAAATATAATTTATTATCCCTAAACTAAGTCAATAAATAATTAATTTTCTGAAAAGTAAATTTTAAATTTATCTTAATTTTATAAAATAAACTTATAAGACAACATCTAAATTGAACTTTAAATATAACTGACTTAAATATGTTCAAGTCTGAAATTTGGAATTAGTCCTTATTCAGAATTGTTGATCAATTTAGTCTTTATCTTTAAAAATGTGCATGAATTTAGTTATTTTAACCAAATTTTGTTAAGTTTGTATAATGTTTCAAGCGTATTTCATGATAATATTTGAATTATTTATACTGTTTGACACATTTTCGCTTTCGCTTCTATTAACCAAATATAATCATAAAATGAGTTTAAAATGTCAAATAAACTTAACAAAATTTAATAAGAAAGACTAACTCTATACATTTCTAAAGATGAAAAACTAAATTAGTATAAAGTTTTAAAGATAAAATAATTTCAAAAATATATAATCATTTATATATTTTTAATTAATTTTATTTTGAATCGATACAAAACTTACATCGTATCTATGTAATACGAAAGTAATGTAAAATATCATTTTAACAAAAAATAGTTGAAATGGTTCTTATGTATCAAAAGAGTTTTACAATTAACTATAACATTACCTCCACATGTTATTCTTTGAAAATAATGTTCAACATGAAAAACAAAATGAAAAACGTCATAATCTAATTGAAGAAAAATATAATTTTTTATAATATATTAAGATGAAAAACATATTTAAATTTAAAACAATGTAAGAAATTGAATATATATTAAAAATTTATCTGAATAAATAATATGAAATGTATATGTTGAGTTTTGTTGGTGGTTTGATTTTATTTAAAGTCACATCCATGGCTGCTTCCTTTCTTTTATTTATATTTAATGTTTGTGAGTAAGGGTAGAGTGCAGACAGGGATGGTGATTTAAAAACTCACCCACATTCCACATACTACAATTCAAATCATAAAGTATACAAATTTAAAATATGAAATAAAAAGGAACCAAAACTTTGACCAATAAATTTTGTCAAAATTATTTTATAAAAGAGAAGGGAATTAGTCAATAATAAAAGTATGATGTGTACAAATACAAAAGTTCATACATCAGTTACAATCTCAATATCATGAACATGATTGGTCTCTGTTAGAATATATTGAAAGAAGAAAAAAGTTTAGACAAATGTTGTAATGAATCAAATTGTCAATGAAAATTAAAATAAGATATGGTTACTGAATTAACTAACAATTATTTAAAGATAAGGATTGAGAACAAATGTATTAAATAAAAACAGTATTCTTTACTATTTAAAACATTTAAAGTATTTATTATAAAGTGTTAATATGTCATTATATTTTCCTAATTATTAATTTGTTTATGAGTAGCGTTTAGTGAAACTCTTGTTCAATTAGTAAAACTAATAATCCTAGGAATTGTGTTTTTTTGTCTTTTATTATTATTATTACAAATTTGTATTTTTTTTAATTTTATTCTTCATTTAAAGTTTGTTCATTTTTAACACAAGCCTGGTTCGAAACATTTATCACTTTTGGTAGTTATTACTCCCTAAAAAAACTTAACTTTTGTGCTTGCTTCATACGTTTTATTTATTTTTTATGTTGATCGAAAAAATAAAATTATGAAAAAAAAAAATCATAATATATGCTAACAAATTCCTGTATTGTAAAGTTAGGATTTAAAAAAACATACCTATATAATTAATTATGATTTTCAATATAATAACCTGTATTAAAAACGTAATCGATTATGATTAAGAATATCATTTTATTATTTAATTTATATACAAAAGTATAACATTAATTATATTATTAATACCTTTTAATATGTATATTATTATATATTAAATTTTAAAGAAAATATTTTTAATATAATAAAATAGATATTTTAATTGAACGATAGACACGTATGAAAGAAAATAAATACAAAAAGATGAAAACATTTGTAAGTCTTTAATATTAATCTTAATAAATTCAACGAGACAATAAATACCTAGTATTGAATCTACAATTATAAGACTTAATACTTTTTTATCAAAAATATGAATTCATATTTAGTAGTTGTTTCTGGAAAGTATTAAGTAGTTGAATATTTACTGCTCAACCTTAAAGATGAACATATATAATATAATTTCAAGTTTGATTTGTAGATATATAATTCAATGCACTATTATATATTATCGAATTATTTACCTCTTGATAAATATTTTATTAAACTCATCAGGATTCCTATTTTCATCCTACAATATAAGAAATTATGACTTCTCAAATATAGACACTCATTTATTAGTTTGATCTCAGTCAAATTATAAACAAATCTAAAATTATTTCTCAAACATACTCTTGAATAGTTTTAAAAATCACAAGATGTGATAAATATCAATATATATCATATTTTTCTTGACCAATAATCTATATATAATGAAACATATACAAACATATAAAAATAATAGTAAAACATTTGATAACTTTTTGTATTAATAAAGGAAATAATATTAATATTAATTTAGAGTAATATAAAAATAACGATTCAACGGGATAACTTCAATACTAATTTGAAATTAAAACGAGTCAAATAATTTTAAGAAATAGATAACTTTAATTATAATTTTTATGATTTAAATAATTTTTTTTAAAATTGAAATAATTATTTTATCATATTTTTTTTAAATCTTAATTATAATTAATTTAAATTTAATTTTTTTTAATTTTTCCTTTTAAATTAAAATAATCATTTTACCAGTTTTATTATTTAAGTGATGAATAGTTTAAATTTAATTATTTTTAAACTAAATTAATTATGTTATTATTTTATACATTTATTTATTAAATTAAATTAATTAGTTACAATGAAAACAAGGATATACATTGCATGTGATTTCATTAGTGATTTTTGCAAACATTCAACATTAGAATTGCCAGTCAGTTAATCAACGCCTTTCATAATTATTCGTTTAAAATTAAATGTAAAATACTAATTGAATGTTACAATTTTTTGTTATAAATTTTTTAAATGACTGTTTTATAAAGTTTTCCATTAACAAACAAAATGAAAAGAATAATTTCCTTTTTTACCGTCTGAGAGTCTATAAACATTAAAAAAAGCAAATTTATTTAAATTTGATAAAATTGATGATGATAATAATAATTTCTATTTCATGGTTGACTTAAGATAAATTTAAATTTAATATTATGATTAAAAAACTGGTGACGTAGAAACAATATACTGCAAAAGAAAAGAGCATGTTGTTATGTTTATATAACACTCAGAAGTAAAAATATAGTAGTTTAACATGTTTTAAAAGAAAAGTATATTTGGACAAACATAATTGACACAGAAACTGTTTATACTTTCTGTGAAGATAAATCTTGAAACTTCAATAATACATAGATGAACACGCGTTAAAACAGACAACAATTGACCTTCAGTAAGAATAAGATTTACCAGGTTACTTGGTCGGAAAAATATACATTTTTAAAATTTTATATGTTCTTTAACGCAATGATGGGAAAACTTGTTTTTAAAAGTGGAACAATGAAGGCTTTGTCCAAAATTTTGCTTTGTCTATCTTCTCTTTTCTCTTCTGTGTTAGTTTTTCCTTCTCTCTCCGTCCAAGAGTGACGTCTTCCAGAGACAAGAACGGCTTTGTTTCTGCGTCTCTGCGTCCTCGGTGGTTCAGATTCTTTCCCCACTTTCAACTTGTTTGTTTCTCACTCCATTCGAAATCTCATACACACAACTTCATCATCATACATACATGCACTCTCTTTCTCTCTCCTCCTTCTTCACATTCTTCCTTTTCTACCCACCCATTCTCTTTTCTTCGACTTTCTAGTCAATTCAACCCCCATCGACGCCTCTGATCCAAAGCTCAGAACTTTGCTTTCTGGGTTCGCTTGAACTTCTCGCATGCTGATGTGGGTTACCTTCAAAATGTTGGGAATAGTCCAAGTGTGAGTCAAAAAGTCCCACATTGGATAGAAAAGACAAAATTAAACACTATATAAGAATAAAGACCCATAACAACATTGCCTTAAGGTTTTGGGGTTAAAGTGGTGTCTAAGGTCTTATATGTGTAAGACTAATGTCATATAACCATATAGAACCATAATCTCCCAATAACCATATGCCATAACCATGACTATAAACCATATATGAAAAAATATAACCTATCAGTGGTATCAGAGCCGATGGTTCGGAGTGACTGACCGCATAACCATAACAAAAAAGGGGGTCACCACATTGGATAGAAAAGACAAAATTAAACACTATGCCTTAAGGTTTTGGGGTTAAAGTGGTGTCTAAGGTCTTATATGTGTAAGACTAATGTCATATAACCATATAGAACCATAATCTCCCAATAACCATATGCCATAACCATGCCCATAACCGTATATGAAAAATATATATAACTTATCACAAAATACCACCTTGGAGTACATACATCTCGAGTTGCTAACTAATCCCTTTTGTTGATTTTGCAACAGAAGGTTTTTAATAATAAAAAAAAGAGGGTTGTGGCCTTTGTGGGGGATTACGCAGATCTGCATGTTATCTATTATTTGACAATAACAGAAACCAAAAAGAGGAAGAGAGAGAAAAAGAGGAGTGTTGTTTCTTTTCTCTGGTTCTCCACCCATTAAAAAAAAAAGAGAGACACATCTTTCTTTCTGGTCTTATCCTGAATTCTCTGCCTTGGTTGATGACTGAAGTTGGTTCACTGCCATTTTAGTCATCTCAATCTGAAGTGTGCTGGTGTGATTGTTGTGGCGGTGGTGGTGAAGAGGTTGCGCAAGTGAAAGAAGAAAAATTGAAGGTTGTGGAGAAGTGGTGTTGGGGGATTGCGAAAGGTTTGATTTTTGTTGGTGATTCTCAAAGGGGTTGTGACGGATCCTTCAAGGGAAGAAAGTGGGTGTTCGAGTGGTTTGGAGTGTATTCTTGGCATTCTAAGGGCCCTTAAGATGGGGTCCTGCTTCTCTGCGGAAAGCAGGAGCCCTCACCCCACTTCACCCTCTTCATCTTTCAGAAAGCGCAAGAGCAACGCCAAGAAGAGGCTTGGATCAAGAGCTTCTTCCTTTGAGTATTGGAGGAATGAGCCTCTCCATAGGATCCCTGGGAGGATCTTCCTCAATGGCTCCTCCCAAGTTGCATCCTTGTTCACTCAACAAGGCAAGAAGGGCACCAACCAGGATGCCATGGTGGTTTGGGAGGTTAGATCCTTTCTCTCACTTTACATTTTCTTATATTTCCCCAATTACCCTCTTTCTGTACTCTTTCTTTTGCTACATTTTGCTCACAATTCAGATCTTTTTCCATCTTAATGTTAGCGAGGTTGATTGATTTACCTCACATTGGATTTTGTGCCCTGCCATATATACATACGAACATGGGTTATTTATGTATATACATACATACTTACTTACTTACTTATATAACTACTTTTCCAAGTATTATGCTGAGCCTTGTATTTCATTCGGATTTGGTTGTGACGTTTATTGATTGACCAAGTGTGTTCTATTCTATCATGGTTTCTTTGCATATGTAGTTTTGTGCATAGTTATGATTGTTGCTGATCCTTGATTCTCTTTTGCATGACTTTTTGCTATGTATGACTGTTTCTGGTTTTGATTGTGATATTGTGAATGAATTAGTGATCTAATGTTTTATTCAATGGGGATCACTTGGTGAAAATTTGTGTCTTCCCCTTTCATCTGTTTCTTGCTATTCTCTTGATTTTGTATTTATTATGGATATGGGAGGGGGAAGCTTTTTGTAGCTATTGCTGAACAGAGTTTTAATTGGTTCTGTTTTCGATGTATTGCAGAACTTTTGTTCTAGACAAGATACTGTTTTCTGTGGAGTTTTTGATGGCCATGGTCCATATGGTCACATGGTTGCAAAAAGAGTGAGAGATTCTCTTCCTCTAAAACTGAATGCCCATTGGGAAGTTAATGTTCCTGGTGAGGAAGTCCTCAAGGAGATTAGCGTTAATCCTGCAGGAAGCATGAACATAGAAGAGGCTGCTTCTGCATCTGCTGATGAGGATCCTCGGGTATCTGTTGATGCTGAAGAAACAGAAAAACACCCTGAAATCTTTCAGACACTTAAGGAATCCTTTTTGACGGCGTTCAAAGTTATGGATAGGGAACTGAAGACCCACCAAAGTATTGATTGTTTTTGTAGCGGAACAACAGCAGTAACTCTGATTAAGCAGGTGTTGCTTTGTAACCTTTGTAACTCTGATTATGTTTTGTTGGAAACTTGTAATTTTCTGCAAAAGAGTTATTTCTTCTGACCATAAAGGATTTTTTGTTCATTTGTAGGGCCATGATCTTATCGTTGGAAATGTTGGTGACTCTAGAGCTGTGTTGGGTACAAGAGCGAATGATGATTCTCTTGTCGCTGTCCAGTTAACTGTGGATCTGAAACCCAATCTTCCAGGTATATATCTCTTGTCTGGCATCAGATTGTTGAGCATCCATTTAGCAATGGAACCTATTTCAATGTCAAGTTCAAATACATGTGAAATACTTGCACACATGGTGTATGATTTATCCAATGAATTTGGATTATGCACTGAGTTTTTGGTACTGATCCTATGTCGTGTCTTCAAAATACACTGATGTATATTGATTTTGATGTTTTAAAATATAGTAGAAACTTTTTTAATATGACAAAATCAACTATTTCGAAGGCTAAAAAAAACAGTAAAGAACATGAACTCCTAATGTGTGTGACGAGGTATTGTGTCTGTATGTCATGGCTCATCTCAAATTCAACATCTGCATAAGCAACCCATTCTTGGTTTTAAAGTTTAAATAGATATTGCTTTAGCCTGTGTATCACTCTGTATTAAGTTGAAAGCTCCCAAATGCAATTTTCATGCTGTCATATATGTACGCATTGTTCATATGTCTGACCCAGTTTATTTTTCTCATTTTTACAGCTGAAGAAGAGAGAATTCGCAAATGTAAAGGCCGTGTTTTTGCTCTTCAGGATGAACCCGAAGTTGCTCGTGTCTGGTTGCCGAACAACGACTCACCAGGCCTTGCCATGGCCAGGGCATTCGGTGATTTTTGTCTCAAAGATTTTGGCCTGATATCTGTTCCAGAGATGTCATACAGAAGACTCACCGAAAAAGACGAGTTCATTGTCTTAGCAACAGATGGGGTAGGCAACCTAACTACCATTGTCACCAACAAAGATTTCCTTTTTACTTTGCCTTTTCACATTCATCTCAAGTTTGTTGTTTGTCAATGGCAGATTTGGGATGTTCTCTCAAACAAAGAAGTGGTGGACATAGTGGCAGCCACATCAAGGCGTGCTTCGGCCGCTCGAGCGCTGGTCGAGTCAGCCGTTCGTGCATGGCGGTACAAGTATCCGACCTCCAAAGTGGATGACTGTGCTGTGGTTTGCCTCTTTCTGGACACTGCCTCACACAAAGTATGCAGTGCTTCCATTGCCAAGTCCAAGGAGCAACCTAGTTCGGCCGTCCAAGTCCACAACGGCGACCGGGGAGACGTTTCGGCCCCGACCGGTCTGGCTAGGTCAGGAACATGCAGGGAGAACGATGAAGGTGAAGGCGAAGGTGAAGGTGATGACACCAACAAGAATGAGGAGGAGAAAGAGTCTAAGGAAGAGGAAATAGATCCTGAGTCAGAAATAGAATGGTCTGCACTTGAAGGAGTGTCTCGTGTGAACACATTGCTAAACCTCCCAAGGTTTGAACCTGACAAAGAAGACATGATGAGAAAACAAAATTGAAAGAAAAATGGTTCAACCAAGGAACGTTGAGTTGAGTTGAGATGGTTTTTTACTTTATATTCCTTTATTTTACTTTGTTTTTGTTCTGTTTTCCATCATCATCATCATGATATAGATACATACACACCCTTTTCCTTTTTTTGTTCTTTTGCACACTTTTCTTTTCTGTTGAAGTATTCATGTTCCCTTCACCAATTGGTGTGTTCTCTTGTTTCTTCTGGGTCATGTGTTTGGACTAGAGAAGATGGCCGGGCTGTTTTAGTGTGTCTGGAAAATTTTGTAAAATCAAACTCTTCTTACCATATATTTTTTCTATCAAAGGCCTTACTTGGTTACTTTCTGCTGCATTATGCAGTGTTTTTGAAGATATGTTATTATATTACAACAGTGTTCTTTTTCTTCATCCATGCTGTCTGATTTATCAGGTTTTGAAATAGTTGAATGAAAATCAATTTCATGATTCTGGAAACTAAAAATGAAATCTTTTGGAGGATTAGACATGTGGGTCTGATATGATTATACATGAAGATGAACACTGGTATGGTTGGTTGAGATGAGTGAGTGACGTGGTGGTTGTAGCATGGTTGATGAGTGAGAGTTAATTATTGTTGAAGTAGTTGGAGAGTGATTGAGAAAGAAATTGGATAAGGTTCATAAATGAAATGAAGTGGCCAAAAATTTTCAAGCTTTTTGGGTCTCTCTTTTAGGGATGGAAATTAATGTGGTGAACAGGAGTAACTCGTGTTTGCTATTATTTGGAGTGTTGTGTGTGAAGCTGGTGACACCACTGTGTTCACACCGATCGGATTCACTGCAAAATTGTCTTTCATTTAATTTTGATTCAATTATTCATACTTATATTGCAGGGCATTTCTTCTGCTCCTCTGATCTACTTTATCAGATAATGAGTTTATCTTTTCAAATTTAGTCTCATAAATTTCAAGGATAAGATTCAGAAAAGTGCAGGGATCTTATTTCTTATATATATATATATATATATATATATATATATATATATATATATATATATATATTATGAATATTAACTTATATGATTGATGATTTGATTCAAAGGTTGTGGTTACTTGTTTTCATTCTCTCTTTAAATAAGATTTAGTTAAATTTTATATCATTATAAATTTATGTATTTTTAATTAAGTTTTTACTATATTTTTCTTTATTGAATATCTAACATTTTTATACTTTTGTAATTGTTGAATTCGTAATTGTTTTGCATTCTCAAATACAATACTATGAATTCGAATAATAATAAAATCAAATTTGTACAAGCCTACTTATCTTCCAAAAAAAAAAACGACGTCATTTCATTTTATTAAATTTAATACTAAAATGAAAATCAAACTAATCCTATAGAGATGGAAGATAATGTTGTTTGATAAAAATTTCATACTTTCATCTTTTTTATTGTCCAAATTTATATGTAATTTTAGTGTAAATTTTTATCATACAAATTATTGAGATAAAACTTCAATTTTGGTTAGGGGAAAAACAAATAAAACATATATCATATAATTTTTACGGGTTCTTTTTATTTAGGCTCACAATCAAACATGGTTTTCACTTTAAGTGTGCTAAATTAATTTTTAATAGCAAAGACAAATAACTCTATGAAACATACGAGTCGGGTTAAACCATTTTTACTATAATTTTTTTATAAAACATATTTAATCTTAACAACACATAATAATATAAAATTTACTCATTATACTAAGAAAAAAGAAGAATCAAACAATCATTATAAGAAACTAATCTTATAAGCTGCAATTACACATATGATGAAATGACCAAATTCAAATTCTAAAATGTTTTAAAAGAAAATTTAGTATAATAATGTTGGTGTTTAAGAATCTTACATTTTTTTTTATAATATAAATAATATTCATCGAATTTAAATAGAGAAAATTTTAATTTTTTCAAAACTCACTATTATAATCTTTTACTTTGAATCATGCTTATGATATATTATGATAAAGAGTTGAAGTCCTACACATTTAGACCCATTTTATAACTTTATGACAAGATTATCAATTCATGTTTAATCTTTTAATCTGTGTACATAAATTAAGAAATCTAATATGATATTTCCTCTTAATTAACCATATATATAAAATAAGAAAACTCTTATGAATAAATTTTAACACATTAATGATATAAGATTAATTAGAATGAATGTTTATATATAAATATAATAATAATAACTGATTAAAGATCTTGATTTTATTCTATCATTTTTAAAATCACATTAAAAGGATTGAAGAGCTAAATATTTGCATTATTAATGCCATATTAATATCTTTCACCAACATGTTGTTGACATTGCTAAACAAACTTTTATGACTGAACAGAGAAGGTGCTAGACAATGGATTAACTTCAATCTCAAATGTATTAAATACGAATGACCAAGAAAAGAAAAGAGTTGAAATTAAAAATAACTTTAACCATTGAAAATATTTTTTTAATTAAAAGTTGCTTCAACTTTAGTAATATACTTATTTTATTGTCAAGACTTTATAAGTTGAAAATAATTTACAAACATATCATAGCGTTGTTCTAAAATCTAAAGCAGCCTAAATTCAGAAGCAAATAAAGAAAGGTGGTAGAATGACAGTTACAAAAAAAAAAAAAAGGTTTATAAGATTACAAATTTGTTGCATCAATATCCTCTCTTCGAAAGGATTGATGTATGAAACAAAGTACACTTAAATAATAATTAATCCATTACATATTTTTTTCATAACTCTAATCCATTGCACATGTAATGTAAGTGATGTATTAATCACAAACTTAGGTAAAACTAGAATTAACAACAGTGTGCTTATTTTTACCCCACATAAGATCAATGCATGCATTTACTTATATTTTCTTTCCCTCCAACCAATGGCTGAAAAATTCCAACGCTTCCCGTGGCTTATATTCCGGCACGGTGTGCCCAGCTCCCTGTACCAAACCCATGTCTAAGAGAGTTTCTATAGTAAAACCAGTAACAGTTTTCATTTATCTGTTTCTTGAGTTAATTAATAGTTAAATGAGTTTAAACTTATCAAAAGTAATTTCAATTCAGAATTACATCTAAGGAAATAAAACAAAATCAGTAAATAATAGTCTTTTGGAAATTGATTCCTAATAAGCTATGAAGCCCGGATTCTGACACGTATGATATGATACGGACACGGAGATATGGCTAAATTGAAAAACAAAGGACACAGGACACTACATACATATAAATATTAGTTTCAAACTTTTAACTAACAAATTGTCAACTAACACAAAAATGAATCTAATTTATCAATCTAATATCTAAAAAAATGAAAAGTAGTGATCATATAATATTTTTTTCCTTATTTTTATAATCATAATAGAAACTTATGTGATAAATTTATAAGTTTATAGGTTTTTTTTAGAAAATCATTGAATTTGTGGTTATTAACATTGTGTTGGAGTCATGTCAAAATCATGTTAAAGACAAAAAAAATGTCTTTTAAATTGGATACTTGACTGATACATGTCGTATGAGTGTCGGTGTCTGATACATGTCAGACACGAGACACGCTGTTGATGAGACGTGTCCGGGCGTCATAACTAATAAGTGGTAATTAAGTTGACTTACCTTGATTGTTAGGAATGTGAGGTTGTTCTCGTACTCTTGCAAGTACCTGTGTAATGCCATTTCAAATAATTGACCATAGTTTATGTTAATCATACTAATCTGGATCATATTTAATTGAAGAACTTTGTTAATTATGTTAATAAATGCATACCCAGCAACTTGGTCGTTTAAGTTCCATGGCCTCCATTCATCCACAATCTTATATCCCAGAGATCGAGTCCAAGCCTCACTTCCAGTAAATGGTACACACATATCATGGTCACCACTGCCATGAACCATCATCATATACATACATGAAACAATGGAGGAGGTTAACTAATTGATTAAGGATTTCAAAAAAGTAATTAGTAGTTAACCAAGTTCCAACTATAATTAGTGAAAATGAAGGTGATATATACCTGAAAATAAGTGCCTTGTAACCCCTCTTGGTTAGGTTCTTGTGGTAGGGAATCATGCTTCCAGCATTGTGATAGTACTCTATCCTATCTGTACATAATTCCCATGCACCCGCCACACTTTCCTGTTCATGTGCATCAAAACTAATCAATTAATTAATCCTCATTCGTGATTATATATATACTTTAATATAACTGTTAAAGTAAACATAGTTAATAGATGCTAATTATTACAATGATTACCTACCGATTCAGCATGAATGGCTTTTCTGACAGCATCGTTGTTTAGCCATGAGCTTGCTACTTCATCATTCTGCTCTTTGCCAGATAAAAAAAAAAAACGATTCATTTTATCATTTCATCTCAACTATAACATGTTACATGTGTATATGACAAGTCTGTCGTGTCATTGTCTTGTTTTCAAGAAAGTACTAGATTGTAATCTGTGAATACAAAATGATTTTTGAGACATGATTGAAAACTTACAACACAAGCGACATGCCTCGTTTGAGTTGTTTCAGACAATTGAGGCCATAATGTGACAAGACCAGGTTTGACTGGTGCTCGAAAAGGCCATGCTCTTCCGAACATTCTCTTCCTCACAGGGAGAGGCTTCTCAGTAACTCCTAATTGCTTGAAACTTTTTGGTAAGCTTCCATTTTCTATGGCTTCGTCAGGGAAATGGTAGCATGGCTCTAGTATATTGTACACGTTAAGCCCATCAATGGCCTGAAAATATATATATACAGCAGTCATGATCATGTACTCAGCAAAGCGACACTAATCTTAATTATTGTTCATAATGAGCTGAAGAAGAAAAGAAAACCGTGGATGCTCTTTTTATATGAATGTCTCACCCTATCAACTTTAACAATGCTCTTATAACACGGATCATTTTCGTCCAAAGAGTAAGCATCGTAGTAGTTTCCTTTGCATGTAGCTTGTAAATCCTGCACATATAATTGAATTCCGTAATAAAACTAAGTAACAGAATACTATGTTTTGTATTGTTAAAATTCTACTGTTGTTCAGATAAGATTTCAGTCTCTAAGAGAGGGGTATTTATATTGCTAATAATTAGTTACCTAGTATCTTATAATTTTCGTGATAGATTTTCTTGTTTAGATAAATGTCGTGTAGTTATGCCTAAAATCTTAGTTTTCAGACAGTGATCTAAGGATTTTTTTCTGAAAGCACGAGATAATCAGTCATTTTCTGGTTTTTCATATAAGTTTTGCTGCAAGAGGCTTTGGGTGCATGAAGAAGTGCTATGGACTTATGGCTGATAATAACATCATGAGCATGCAGAACTCTATAACAGGACATAACATCAAAGGAAAACCATAATGCTGCATAATTCTTGTACTATATTAACTTGGAAAGTGGGGTACACCTTGTATAAAAGAAATTAGATGGTAAATAAATTAAGTTGTGCGAGAAATTAATATTTATTCAGCACCTCATAGATACTGTCGGATATGAGGCCCATCCCATGCACAAATGGGATGAGAGCATTGCCATCAAATATTTCGTCCGTGACACCATTTCCAACCAAGTAACCCTACACAAAAAACAAAAACTCAAAGGTAAGTTAAGGTATTCTAGTTTTCTACGTCAAACTATGAAAGTAATTTTCATATATAATATCCCTTTATTATTTTTTTATTCATCTTATTAAGAAATTGATCTCATTCTTAATTATGGAAATGTCCAATATAAAACCATCTCATAATATTTTATTATACCTAAAAAAGTATGTACCTTAAAATTGATCACGGGCTTTGTACCACTCTGGATTCCTGGCATTATACACAAATAGTTTATGCTCATAAATCACCGATCATGTAAAAATATATATACATAGCAAGTTGGAATTAAAAACTTTAGGGTATGTATAGTACATTCTGAGTATGTAAATTTTTTTATACTACATAAATGGACTCACAGTCACAGACAACAGTTTAAAATTTAATTAAAACTATATAAATTCATGAAGAATGCATGGTATTGTTTACTGTAGAATTGGACTTTAGCACTGTTACCTTTGGCCACTTCAAAAGCCAGAGTAGGGACATAAACTCCAGCGAAAGACTCTCCAGCAATATAAAATGGATTAGCCTGAAATTCTGGGAATTGCTGAAACCACTGCCAATAGAAGAGATCCAAAACAAACAAGTATCATTAATTATGATCACTATTTGCAATTATGCACGATGCTGCTTCGTGCGTATCATTGTGGCGTGCAAACATAGAATTAATAAAGATTGGCGTGTCGTGATATACTATACTAACTGTGTTGTAATCTCTTCTATTAATTTGTGCATGTTCCGATGTTAATGTTCATTCTGTTTCAAATGGCAATGTCTTTTTTGTTGGATGTACCTTTAAGAGGAAAAGATGGGTATCAGACGCAGTTTGCAGGTCCCCAGTAACATATTTGCTTGTGTTCTTGGAATAAGAGAGTCCAACACCAGCAGGAGAATCCAAATATATAATGTTGGAAACCTGAAATCAATCAACATTATGGATAAACATGGTTACTATAAAGACATTAATTTACTTTATTTTAACTCTCTCTATTTGACTAATGTAGCAATATTGATTTGCAGAGTGACGTTCTTAGCCAAACCAACCTTTGACCAGCTGTAAGGATTGATATGCAAAGTGGGTAGATTCTCTTTTGATTTTGCAGCCTCAAAGTTGAATGGTCCTGCATGCACCCACCCACACATTTCACAATCACACACATAATCAACACAAAAAGTAATAACAATAATAATAATTATAATATAATATAATAGTAATGATTCAAGGTGAGGAGAAAAAGACCTCCCAGGAAACAGAAATATCTAACGTTTTACTCTTGTGTGCAAGTGTTCGAACAGTTGGGGTGCGAAATTAATACAAAAACGCGTAATATTTATTAAAACTTGGTCCCCAGTTTGATAAAGAAGCGGCAACTTCTAACCAGAAAAAATTAAAAAAACAAAAAGGTTTGAAATTTGAAACTGTTCGTGGAGTAGATGGAACATGACGAGGTTAATGTGGCAGAATTAATTAACGTAGACCCCTGTCCATACCGAAACAGTTGGAGATTAAATACGACGAGACATGGAAATAAAGTAGCATGATTATTGTTCCCCAGGAATAATAAAAAAAGGGTACAATGATTAACATACCATGCTCATAAACGAAGCCATCGAAGCTTGAACACCCAGGTCCACCATTCAACCACAGCACCACTGGGTCCTTCTCTGCACTTCTCTCTGAACTCACGAAGTAGTAGAACAGGTTCTTCCCACTCTTATAATCTCCATCAATACTTATATATCTGAACCCACACAAAAAAATTCTAACTCACTCGCACCACTTTTTCTCCATATAAAACTACTCAGAACATCATGTATTATACATCATACCTTATTTGATTAAATCATTTTCCAACAAAATCGTACCACAATTAACAAAGAAAATTTTGGCAGAGGTGAATGAAGTGTTAGGCTTGAAATATAAACTCTAATGACTTGACTGCATCGTTAGAATAAGGGAGGATGCATTCGTTTATATACTCTGTGTTGCTAATATTTCTGTTAGATGTGGGACTAAGACGTACCCTGAATAGTGGTTGGATGGGAAACTGGAGTTGAAGCCAGGGAGTTGTGTGACGCGAGATTGAGGAGGAGCAGCTTGAACATGGATCCAATGAGCCAACAAGAGGATGATGAAGAGTGATAGAAAGTTTTGATTTTCCATGGCCATTGAAATTTGGTGGGTGTTTGTGTGAATTCCTCACCCAATGAGTCTCTCCGAGTGTGTGGGGAAGAAAACAAACTGAAGGAATGAAGCAATGAGAAAAGCATCATGAGTGTGTTTATATATACATATATGTGTATAGATAGATATATGAGGGTTGTGTGTGAGTGTGTGTGTGAATTGAAAGGTATTGAAAAAGGAAAGAAAGGAATCAGTGATTAAGCTGTAGTGTAACAGTGAAGGTAGGAGAAGAAAGCATTATTCGATTAAAAAATGGTGTTTTTGAAAAAAGGTGAGTTTGGAATTTATACCACAGAAATGTAAGAAAGTTAAGAAGAAAAAAACTGCAGCATGGGCGAGTCAGAGTCACCACGTGTGTTTATGTCTCTAACCATTTCCTCTGTTGTTGTTATTTTGCCTCTGCTTCTGTTTCTGTTTCTGCAATCATATTTATAACACAAACTTCGTACCTCAGTTTTATACATTCTCGTACAAATACACCACTAGATTATGTCTCACGGTTACATGCTGGAATAATTCGAGTTAAGATTTTGACAAAAATTGGAGCATTATTTTTGGATTCAGCAATTTTTCTATGTGCTTATAATTGTAGAACGTGAAATTTCGACAAAAGCACGTTTGGAGAACAAAATAAATTTATAGGTATAAATTATGAAACGAAGAATGAGAAATAGTAAGTCTCCCCACAGAAATCACGGAGGGAAAAGCGGAGAATACTTACAAAATAAACAGATAAGAGATGCTTCTGACTTGACACGAACAAAATAAACAGGTATGCTACAAAATAATTAATCTCTTAGAGTTAAAGAATAAATAAATAACTTTTTATTTTATTTTATTTTATGCATGCGAAGAAACTATTCAATGAAATAAATTATTCTTTTCTTCTCTTTTTTTTCTTCCGAAGAAGGAAATTCTTCATTTGTGGTTGTTAATTCAAGTCAACAAAGGATTGAAAAAATCGTGTCTGAGTATTCTAAGATATTTTTTTTCTTACGAATATGTGAATTAAATACCCATTTCGTGACGAATGGTGCATAATATAATATAGAATTTGATAACATAATTAATATATTACTATATACCTAATTTTTTGTGTTGTATGATTTGTTTATTTTATTGCTTATTATATTATTATGGTGCGATATATTTAAGGATAGGTTATAAAACTATTTTCTATTCCTTCATCTATGTTTTCTATTTTTATTATTATTAACACTACTTATAATTATCCATTTTTTCTAATATAGGCTAAAATAATTTAATATTATTTTGTGTGTACTATTTGTGGACACAATTAAAGTTTATTGTCCTTTATATACATTGTGAGATATTGATTTCGACGTTAGCATCGGGCAAGAAGAATCACTTATA
>Ga0214542_1005944_pt1 | contig 22744 bp, 11 predicted proteins | sample CNSS1metaG_FD_160096 | JGI IMG/M metagenome (GOLD analysis project Ga0214542, IMG submission 160096) | Root nodule microbial communities from cowpea collected in UCLA plant growth center, Los Angeles, California, USA - CNSS1 | ecosystem: Host-associated > Plants > Roots > Nodule | place: USA...
TATTGAATTTTACACTTTTTCTTTTTTATTACAAATAGAAACTTTTTCAAAATATCAAGAATCTTTTTATTCTTCCTTCAAATAGAAAGACTATTGCTTTTGAAAAAAAAAAGTAAAAAGTGCCTTATCGGATTTGAACCGATGACTTACGCCTTACCATGGCGTTACTCTACCACTGAGTTAAAAGGGCCCTTTTTCTTTCAATTCCTAAATAAGGAACTAGCATGACTAGTACATATATTTGTTACCAATATATGTCATTTTTCATGACCAATAATTTATACATTATCCAAACATATAAAACAAGTTAAAATAATAATAAGACAACATATAAGTAACTTTCTTTTATCCAAGTTTATTGAATAAAAAAATATTTAATTTTAATTTACTTTATTACTTTATATGTATTTCTTCAAATTATAAAAGAATAATATCTAAAATAATACAAAATAAAATATAAGAAAAAACAATCAAAGAAAATAAAGATGATAATGATTGAAAGTAAAATAAATGAAAGTAAATAAAAAATTATATAATTCAAAATAAATAAAAATTTAATAAAATAAAGATAAGTTTATTACGATTAATAAAAGAAGGGGTTAATCTCATTCTCCCTTTACCTTTAACTTACCTTTAATAAGAGGATTGTAAAGTCTCATTTAATTAAAAAGCGTAATTAAAAGAAACACTACACAAGAATAGTACAACAGCGCAGTCCTGGGATCCTTAACACCATCCCTACAAAACTAGACACACCACGATGCCAACAGAAAACAGGATAACCAGTTTATAAAATGTATATAAATCCAAGGACAAACAAGTACATGGGCCATAGCCCTAAAGAAAAGCCCACAAAGAAACTAAAGTCCAGTCCACGCGGACTATGCAGCGGAACCATCACCTCCCTGTTGTCCATGGGTGTTCCTCGCATCTGCTCACACCAACAAGTTGATGATCATCGCAAAAAAGAGTACCACACAGTAGAACACACAACAATAAAAGTAGGGTAAGCTAGAGCATAAAATTTTTCATCCATACGATCAAATATATATTCACCATACCATATACAAATATCGACCAAGCATGTTATGACTTCTCAGGCAATACACTAAGACACGACTCGACTCATCCGGATACATATAACCTGGTCGGATTCAGCTGATGCTTGCACTTGTGGTGGATACCTCTGCTCACCCCCGAGCTGCTCACTCTCAAGCTATGTGTTACAAGTGTTATAATGAATCAATTTCCCTCACCACAAGGTTAACCCTTAATGAATTTCAGGCCTCTTGCTACTCTCACCACACAGGAGTCAGTCCACTCTAGGTGAGACTAACTAACTCCTTAAAGTGTCAGGATACAACCTTACCTTGAATCCTTACCTAGTTATACAGATGGGGCACCACCATGGACACCCACTAACAGGGCCATGGAATTATGTCCCGACCACTGAAGTGCGACCCTGAAAGTCTCACCTAGAGACTCCAAGGAATTACACACTGACACGAACTAAACATGCTCAACCAATCCAGACAGATCCATCATACAGATTTATACATACATATCACATACTAGTTCCTCATAAACCATCTCTTTCATTTTTCCAGTGAATCCATACCAGCTCATCATTCTCAACCAACATAGTGGAATCTCATCTCATGCTAATGCCGTGTCATTTTAATACCAACCACCTCATTCATTTCACATGCGAAGGTTCACGCCCAAAACCATCATTTACCATTCATGAATCACATCACTCATGCATATTCATTCGTCCCATGCATTTAACACAATAATCAACATAAAAGCAAGTATAAACCATTTCAATATTTCAAAAACAACCACACAATCACACTACCTCGCCCAGCCCCTCACTCAGGCTGAAGGGTCTCGCTCAGGCGAGAGGCTCTCGCTCAGGCGAGCCCCCTTCGCCTAGGCGAGGGCTCAAAAACGGAAACAGTTGCTCACATGGGATCTCGCCTAGGCGAGACCCCTCTCGCTTGGGCAAGACGTTCGCTCGCTCAAAAACTGAGTTGGTCGCCTGAGCGACCTCTCGCGTACAAAAGGTCTGGGCGAGTCCCTGTCCATCTCGCCTAGGCGAGTCCCTGTCCATCTCGCCTAGGCGAGACTGGCTCGCTTGGGCGAGATTATCAGGTCTCGCCACTGTTTTCCTGCAACAACCACCCACACCAGTCCAAAACAACACACTCATACGTTCACAGTTAACATATCATCACATCAACCACATAACCACGAATATAACAGCCAAACAACATGGAAAAATTGAATATAGGAGTAAGCCATAGCTTCCCTACCTGGAAATGGGTTCGTACGGGACTTTGACACTGAACCAAAGAGCACAGCAGCTCTAGAACCAAACTCGCAAACTGGAACAGCGGACAGAAACAAGTTATTATAGGGCTTCCAACTATGACCACGAAAATTATACTAGAAATGGCGGTAGGGATTAAAAGATACTTACGTGAGCAAAACCAAGGTCAAGCCAAACGTGAATCTGAGGGAACTTTGGAACCCTAGCAGAGGACCGCAGCAGCAGCTCTAGGAGGTGTGGTTTTTGTTTTTTTATAAAAAGTGAGCATAGGTTAGGGTTTGGGGCGGATTAGGTCTGTTTTCCCTTTTGGGCCAGCCCTAAGGCCCAATAATTAGGGGCAGCCCTAGGAAAAAGGGGCAGAATGAAAAGTGGGCCTTACAAGGACACTCGAAATATTTTTAAATGATTAAAGTTTCTTAAAACTTGCTCTAAATTCTCTTTCTCTTTCTCTTTCTCTGTGTTTCTCTTTCACTTTTTGTATCATCTCCATTTTTTTACATCTTCTTTTTCACTCCTTCAATTTATAACCTAAATTTTTCGAGTGATGATTATTATGCATTAAATGTAATCTTATCACTTCTAATCTTTTATCTTCTTATTTTCTTCTTTTTCTCTCTCTTTTATTGTGTCTTATCTCTAATATTTAAGATTTATCCATCCTTAAGCGTTTGTTAGAAGAAACACATCAGATGAACTTTTTAGTTTGTATTTAAGTGTTCATCAATCGAAGCATTAAGTTCATATGTTCTTTACTATTCAATGGAGGAAACATCTCAAAAGGAAAGGTGCTTCAACACAACATTTAGAGAAGTAAAAACAGTTCCATAAGCACTCAAAACTCAACACTAAAAAAATCATAAATCTTGTCACCACAAAGTATAATATGATAATTTTAAACGAACCATCACAACATCCGTATATTAATATACGGTATATAATGGTGTTTTAATGATGTATATAATACCACTTAAAATTTTCGTAATGGAAAACATTTCTAATACAAATATTGTCTCATTGAAATATCATTATTCTTGTTATATTACTATGTTTCTAATTGTCATTATTCTAATAAATTCTTAAATGGAATACATGATTGTCAATTATCGTAATTCAGATATTAAATATCCACATGCGTTTATAATCTCGTAATTTAGTACAATTTATTTTTTTATGGTGACAAATAAAAAAAAATATTACAATACATAAGTTAATATTCACAATCATTTTTATTCATTATTTGGTTTAACAATAAAAATACATATACACACTTTCCTAATTTTCTTTTTATTGATTTTCCTAATCAGGACTTACTTGTTCTGCTTCATCCTCTTATTCGTTTTATGATGGAACACTTCCAACATCTAGTGCATGAAATAAACAAAAATTAATTATAAGTTACTCAATTTCAATGACGAAGACAAAGAACATTCTTTTGTAACTTTGCCAATAAACATCCCTTAAATTTATTTTATATTTTTCAAATCTAAATCTTGGACGCAATTATCCTTTTTGTGTGTTCGATTGTTTTATAGTATTTTATCCCAAACATGATATTATCTACTTTTAGTAAATAAAAATTAAACACACCAATATTTCTAACACCCGTGAGAAATGCATTTAATAATGTTTGTTAAATATATTAGTGAAGGAGGGAGGTTGTAAGGCCCACTTTGTTTTTTGCCCTAATTTTAAAGGCCTACTCTAATCAGTTGGGCCTAAAGTTGGCCCATAGGGTGTCCAAGATCCTAAACAGCCCTAACCCTCTCATTTCAGCTCACTTTGCAAAAACAGTACCTTGCTCATGTTCACTTTCTCTCAACAGTGCTCTGCTAAGGTTTGAGTGAGAGCCCATTTTCTTCAAGTTTGCAATGCGTTTCCCTCATGTAAGTTAGACTTCACTCTCCTCTTCTCGTTTTCCTTCGTCAATCGCACTGTTATGTCTTGAGTCACACTTACAGACTCATTCTTGCTCCTGTGTTCGTGCTTCCAGCTTGCAAAGCTATTCTTGGAGTTGTGGTACTCGTTACCCGCAAAAAATTAAAATTAAAATTTAATTTATATTTTATTAAGTTAAATTTAATTAAAATTAGAAGTAACAGTATATTTTATTATGTCAAATTTAATTATAATTATAATTTAATTTAATTTATATTTTATTTTTATCATTTTATATTAAAAAATTTATAAAATACATATTTTTTAAATATTTGCGGGTATCGGGTATCCACGGGTACCCGCGGGTTTTAAAAATATTCGCAGGTATTTTTTAAGCGGATACCCGACAGGTAAATAGGCGGGTAACGGACGGATTTTTTTTTAGCGGGTCGAGTACAGGTACCATACTATCCGTGCACGACCTAACCCGTTGCCATCCCTACTAAGTGCCATAAAGGCTTCCACTACCCACATTTATTAAATAATTATTAATTTAATTATTTAAATTTCTCGGGTCTTACATTTTTCACTAATATGACACAACTAGAGGGCTTCCTTATCTATTTGACACCTTATAAAAACAAACAATTAATCAAATCATTTTAAGAAAAATAGATTTCTACAATTGTTCATGCTTTCAGAAAACACATTATTTGAAGTAACCTAAGGCATCATACCTTGAATTTGAACATGTTCCTCTAGCAAAAGTCCTTAAGAAATAATAAAAAACCAATTCCACAAAATATTTACAAATACATATTTGCCATAAATTCTCAATGATAAAAAAAAAGTCACATATTCCCATCACCAACTTTAGTCTGGTCAATTTCCAAAAATACCTTGAAATTCCTACCACCCATTGCTCAATATACATACAACATCACCAAAAACATATAACATTTCGAGAACAACAAAAAAAGTACACAAAACAAAAATACATACATATTGCTTATATGAGATTGGACAACACAGACCATAAAAGGCTCGAGGTGAGCCAACTTTGGATTTTCCCTAAAGCATGTAAGAACAACAATTATGGTTTAAACGCATAATTGAAGTTGAAAACAGTTGAAAACCTCGAGAAGAATAATAGCATGATTGTGCAAAATTTGAAAATCAGAGAGTTAAATTATTGAAAAATGGAAATTAAAATAGTGAAAATTTGAGAGTGAAAGACTTACCATGAGAGAAACCATTGAGATATTGGTTCGAAGTGTTTAAGAACTTTGATGTAGAAAGGCAAAGAAAAAAGAAAAAAAATGTACCGTTGAAAGTGAGTAAAAATTAAAACTCTCCAATTTCCATCCCGAAGATCCTTAGGTCCCACAAGATCTCTCTCCTTATCTCGTGATCAGAAAACATAAGCTTCTTAATTTCCCAAAACAAATTTAGTCTCTGCTCAAACAAAGAGCACCAAAACACTACAAGAAAATCATGTTTTACTATCGAACACAATCTGTCAATAATAGCAAATATCCGTTGGCAATTTCAGTTTACTGACGAATTACTGACAACAAAAATATGTTGGTAAAATAGTCATTGATAAATTTTATCGACGGATTGCAAAATTCGTCAATAAATATATGTCAGTAAATATTTTTAGTAATAATCGATAAATATTGGACAACGGTAAAATCCATCTCTTGCGATTGGGCCTTTATTTTCCACCTTTTCTTCCTGTTCTTTTTTCTTTTTCTTTCTTCTTCCTTTTCTTCTTACTCCTTTCCTCTTCATCTTCCTCTCTTCCTTGTTGTTTCTTCATCGCCACCATCGCACGTCTACTACCACTACCTCTGACTCCTTTTACTCACACTCACCTTCCTCTTCCTTTTCCTCTTTCCCCTCCTCCTCCAACTCTGACTTCTACCATCGTCAAGTGCAACCACTGTCAATGCACCTCTACCATTGCCACAACTTTGTTGTTGACATTCCTACTCTTCCTTTTTTTTCCTCTTTCTTGTCTTCCTCTTCCTCCTCCTCTTTCTTATTCTCTTATTCTTCTCACTCATCTCCCTTTAATATATATAAAAAAATCTGATCAAACTTAGTGAGAAATTTGCTGCTCATTTTATCGACAAGATTGGAGGGTTTGGTCGAAGGAATGTAAGACTAAGAATTTGAGGATTTGGAAAATAAGAAGGTTACAAAATTTTGAGGGAGAGCAATGAGAAGGAACAATTGACGTTTGAGGAAGGAGTGATTGAGTTTGGGAAAATAAAAATTAGAGGAAATTGAGAAATAAGAGTGTAGTTCAACAATAATAAATAATGTCTTCTTAAGAAATGAAACTTTACAATGTTGTAAAGTTGTTAGTTGGATACTCATTGTAGTTGAAAGTTGTTGGAAGAATATTCAATGTATTACTAGATGTTGTTACGAGTTGTTAGATGTTGTTAGAAGGTTCTAGAGATCTCATGTAGTTATTACTTTAGAGTTTGAGTTATTTATATATAGAAGTTGATGTCTTATTTTAAATGAATCAATTGAATAAAATCTTCTTTCGTTCATATTAATTATTTCAAGTCTTTACATGGAAAATATGACAATTGTCGCAACCGAAATCCTGATGGGATGAAGATCCAAAAATAAAATTTTAAAAAAAATAGAGTTTAGAGTCGTCACCATAGCTTATTTTGGAAAACTATGGAAAACCAAAAGTATAAGACATGTACTGCGAAAACACACTGAATTTTGGGTTAGGTAGTCAATTATGCGTAGGAAAGTTGTTAACTCCCTACAACCTCTATTCTAAGATGACACCTTTAATTAAATGTGCAAAAATATATGTGGTTTTCAAAATGTAAATTCACAGTTCAAAAAAACAAAAAAAAACTATTTTTTCTTTAGGCCCGTCAAGGGTGTATTTCGTTCATGTGTATCTCCATTCACAATGGAGAATCGGGGATCACATAATTCTAAATGAAAAAAAAAAACTATCCGAGAAATTATTTAATTTTAATTTGGTGAACCTGACAAAGATTGACCTTGCTCCTATGTATTTCCAATATTTCCATTCATAATGGAAAAATCAGGGATCATGTTACGTAGTTCCTATACAACCTTTTGAGAAATTGTTGATTTGATTTTTTTTATATTTTTAACCTTTTTACGTTTTTCGGTATTTTAAATTATTTGGAAATAAGTGTCACACGATATGAGCAGCGGGACAGACACAAAAAGTAAACAAAGAAAACTATTTTTTTATTTTTTATTTATATAATTTTGAGAAAATAGAAGTTTGGAAATGGGTGTCATGCGATGCGAGCATCCAAACAAACACTAAAAAAATGGGAATTTTTTTATGATAATTAGAACAAGATATTTGTGAATAGTAGAAATAATGTCTTTAAGGGTGTGTTCTTTTGTGGTTGATGATTTGAGGGAGAGGGAGATGATTGATTTGGGTTGATTAGGAGGTGATATTTATGTTGTTCTTTTTTAAGGATTTGGAGGTGATATTTGAGTGAATTTGAGAGTAATTTTTGTGAAAGTTTGTGAAGGATTTGATTGATGTGAGTAAAAAAAATTAAATTTAATAGATGAAAATGTAAAATGACCTAATTGTCCTTAGTGTTAAAAAGTATAATAAAATGATATTTAGATAAATTGTAATTAGTTTCTCATATATTGTTATCCTAAATAAAAATATTTTAAATATTTATTAATTAAAAAAAATAACTAAAACTTACTTGATTTAGAAAATTTAATATTTTAATGTAAAAAAAACATTTCCAACCACATCATTCCCACTGTTGTGAAGCCCTTCACCAACCAAAATGTGATTGGACCAAAATGTTCATTTTTCTGATAGTGGCATTCGAATGAAAACAAAGAAAGGAAAAGTGCATCAGTGGTAGGGAAGAAGCTCCCCTCACCTCCTACAGCTAAAGGGCACACCCTCAAATAAAATAATGAGGGTAATTACGTAAAAAAACGACAATCACTCTCTAATCTCTTCATGGTAGAGAGATGAGAGCAGACCCCCAATCCCTTAAATCATCACTTTTCTTCGCTTTTAAATCAATAGAAAGGAACATAAAAATTTCCTATTCCTCGCTTCTCATCACCCGTATACAGTAATTACCTAGATGAGAACACAGCCTAAAAGAAAATACATAATTTAGGTGTAAAAAAACGCGTATAATATAAAAATAATATAATGAAAATTGGGAATGCATAAATAAAAAGAAAAAAAATGACAATTACATACCTTCCAAATTTGTCAATTCCTTTGCTTCTCTATCAATGTCACTTTTTCATTCCCTACATTACAACTACCTTTTTTTTTTCATGCCTCCTTCTATAAGTTTTGTTTTTCTCCCAAAAAGAGATAAAAAGGAGGTGTGTCTATGTAAGTGGTAATGGAAAATAAATAAAGAAGTGTAAAATACGGTGATATACACACATTGTAATACCAATGTAATTTTATCCTTAATTACAGTAATTAATATAAGAAAGGGATCGGTCATGATAACAACTACATTGTAGAAATCAAATCAAACATAATATCAAGGATATTAATTCTAATTATTATTAAGAATATTGTTTTCTAATTATTAGAATCAAATCAACTTTCCTTAACTGAAAAATCTGATTCAACACATCATAGAAATCAAATCATAACAAAATATCAAGATATTGATTCTAATTATTATCGGAAATATTGGTCCTAATTATTAAAATCATATATTTCTCTAAAAACAAGTGACATGTCCTTTGAGAGGGGTAAAAAAGCAAAGAGTGGAAGTGAGGATATGTATAAAAACTTTGAACCGTTGGACTAATGAAAATGGGTGTGATAATTAAAAATAAATTGGACTCTTCCTTCTCTCTTCTTCTTTACTCTTTCGTCTTTTTTTACTATTTTATTATTTGTATTATACATATTTTTTTATTCTTTTTTTTTTAAATTAAAGTTTGAAAATTTCTAAAAAAAAACTTATTTCACCATTTTTATCTACCATTAATTAAAAACATATTTTTTTTTTATATTTTAGAAACAAATTTGTTTACCCAAAAGAAACTAGTGTTGACAACAATTTTATAATTGTCATGTTATATTGTAAAAAGTGACAATTTTTGAAAAATGTCATATTAAAACTGACACATGTAACATGAAGGTTTGTAGTGTAAACAAAAGAAGAATGCACCTTCTTTAGCCTTGGAAGTAGTAGACAATTAATTTTCACTTGTCATTAATGAAATCAAAGGTAATAAGATTTTCTAAATTTTGCAATATAAAGCACAACCTTGGTCAATTCTCAAAGGATGTATGTTGATTATATTAAATCTCTAGTATTCTTCTAGTACATATTACATTGAGGATTTAGGAATTGGAAAACATAAACAAAAATGGAAGAAAACAAAACAAAGATCAAATGTGAAAATTAAGAAGATCAAATAGGGTTGATCCACATGTTCAAGAACCAAACAATCATCTTATCATGGTTCTCTAAAGATTCGAATTCAAGATTAAATAATTAACTAATTCAATTAATCAAGTAAATGGATTATACGAATCAAATATCAGTATCATTCAATCCAATTAATATTTAGAGAAACGTAATTTGATATCACAAAAAGGAAACTTTGAAACTAGAAAAAAGAAGAACAAACTCAAAGAAAAAAAAAATCGGTGAAAAACTCAATTCAACTTGTTTGACGTTGATTGCATGAATTGATTCTCAAAAATTTAGTTCTCCATGAAGAACATAAAACATAGATAAGAGGAGAGTATCAAAAGACAACAACAAAAATGAGAAGAAAAAGAAGAAAAGATCTTTTGGCAAATGATTTTTGATTCCTTTTGAGCACATATAGCCCTTATATAGTGGGCTCTAATAACTAAAGGAAATGTGGGTCTAAAAGTTGGCTCAAATTTGGTGCATAAGCCTAATTACAAAACTAAGCTAATACACACGATCTAATCCGCATGTTTTTTTTACAAAATTTCATCAAATGTGGCACAAATTCAAAAAACATAGAAAATATCAAAGAACTACAAGTCCAGCAAATCATATGTCCCCTGAAAATTTAAAATTCAATGCCACTTGAATCAACCAAAAATAGTATACAAATATGCACAGTGAACCCAATTTATTATTAGTACTATTAAAAATATGTAAAAATTAAAAATAAAATATATGAAAAGTTCAATTATTACACAAACACAACAAAGAAATATGTGTATAAAATATGTGTCATCAACTATTCATCAGACACCAAAGAAAACTTTTCCTGTCTGATGTACATGTTGAAGGAAATGTTCAAAAAGCATGGAGGATTCACAAAATGGAAAAGGTTCAACCCAAAGGAAACCAAAGAACATAAAAAGTCTGTATGTTATGAGTCTCTAAAGTAGGACAAGGAAAAGAAAAGAGGTTATTCAAAAAGAAAAGTCTATGTCCCCAAGGAAAGACCTTGATATCTCTAGTACTTCCAAACCTTTTGATGCATATTTGACCCTTAAACACATACGACAGAAAATCGAAAATGATGAAAATTTCTCAGCCGCTAAAGTAATCTTGATTGAGAATTTTGTAGAATGAGAAGAGAAAGGATGATCCTGATGCATGCAGTGTTGGAAACAGAACTTAATGAGTTGGTAGTTTAGACTGATACAACATTGTATTGAATAAACAGCACAGCGAATAATAGAAATGAGTACATTTCATTCCATCGTAGACACAAAATGAGTGGCTTGAATAACCACCATACCTGAGAGATGGCAATGAAAAGAATGCATAAGTGAAAGACACAAGGAAACAATAGAAAAGGTTACACAGATGCATTTTTATTTGTTGAGAATTGAATGTCAATTAATGTAGGCATTGTTTTTGGCTAGGAAAGAGGAGCTCTATGGGGAGCCCCCTTTCTTCTGCTTCCAAGAGAGATGAAGAAGCCATTTGTGTTCTGCTTGTTCTTGTTCTTATTGTTATTGTTGTTATTGTTGGGCATGCTAGTGGTAGCCTCAGAGGAAGTGGGGACAAATTGGGTATAGCAATCAACACTTAGACCCTCAAACTGCAAAAAAATGTAAGATCAGATTCAATAATGCTTCACACCCAAACCCTCACATCACATACCATGTGATCAACCTGCTGCAATTACATGCAATTATTTTCTGTGGACCTTCTTTTTCATCAAACAAATGTATCTTCTTCACCTCTATGTATGCTTTTAGACTCATCACCACAAACACTAGCTTCAACTTCAACACAACAATATATACTATTCTTAGTTCAATTGTATTCTATGTCATAAAACCATTAAGGTGATATTATGACAAATTAAAAATAGTTATTTATTACTTTACTTCCTTTGAAAAAATATGTTTTTTTTCTCTTGTTCTCATCATACTATAATCATTTTCCATTGTTTGTAAGAAAAAGTTTCAGGTCTAGATATACCTTTAGGAATAACTAAAAAGTTTTGGGAGAAAAAAAGTGAAAAGAAAAAGAAAGTTTGGTGAGACCTACATGGAAAAAATCTCTTGAACTGATATCATTATATATGTGGAAAAGTGAAAAAATTGTGGGATCCATTAAGAAAATGTCATATGTATACCATCTTGTTTTGGATTATATAAAAATTTTAGTAGGACCTTATGTGTCATTATAATATATACACTCACACTTCTTTTTGTTCCACCTCTTCCATAAACCTTCTACTCAAACTATAGAAAATTTTATTATTCATTTTACTTCTTTCTACTCCACTTTTTTTTTCCTTAAAAAGTTTATCACTTCCAAAAAGTAATAAAAGAATAATTAGTTTGGTAATGATTATCTATAATTTGAAGACTATAAATGTAATCGATTTAAAAAAGACACACCTTTTTATCTTGGTTTTGATAAATTGATGTAGTTGGGTACACAAAAATGTCATGAATTTGATAAAGACAATAGAGTATACAAAGAATACTTTCTGAATTTCGTAATGCACATAAGTAACTAGTTTTACTAAAAGAAGAAAGTGTTCTTTACACCAATATGTTTTATATTGTACTTGAAATAATTGATTAGAAAATGGTAGCTCATGTTAGAAGAGCACGGTGTGCATTTAGTTAAAGAAAGTGTTGACCAGTAATTTGTTTGCAAGAGTCAATAGGCAAAGAAGAAAAAAAAAATAAGGAGTTGAGAGAGAAGAAAAAAAAAAGAGAGAAAAAGAGAGAGAGAAAGAGAGATAAACAGTGACATGAGACAAAAACCTTGCATGACAGAGAACAGAAGTGAAAGGGCTCCTGAAGAATCCTGTCACAAGTGCAGCAAGTGTTGGCAGTGCCTTTAAATGACCTTGACTGTGGCCTCTGATTTAAGAATATCACTTTGGCACCGTTAATGGTGTATGGCTGCCATTCAATTCAAACCATAATTATTGTTGTAATTATCGTCATCATCATTCACTTTTCACCATAAATATAGTGTTAATTTTGCTAATTAGTGAAAAAAAATTTACTTTTTTTTTATGGCAGATAAGGTTATGTGATTTCTTGAAAAGAGTTACGTTTGTCCGACCTGAATATTGGCGCAATCGACGAGCTTTTCTAGATCACCCAATCGAACCACGTCATGGTACACATACCTTCTCACCTATACAAAATGACCTCAAAAACCTCCATTAGTTTTTCCATCTCACACGCACGAAGATGAACATGCATGAACCCACACACATTATTAAATAATAATTCACTTTAATTCACTAACAAAAAACACAATAATGACTTTGTGTACGTGTGAGGTGTGAGTTGAGTTGGTAGCTGAATTTGAATTTGAATGCGAAGGAACTTATAAAATTAAAAATCAACTCTTATAATTAATTTATATACAAACTAAAACCATTTTTAAAAATATTGATAAAATGTTATAAATTCGTTTTAATTTATGAGAAAAATATATTTTTTTTTCTATTTTTTATATTCTTCCTCTCTAAATAGTATCGGAGAAACCCTTTGTACTTATACCATAGGACATTTCGAAAAAAAAAAATAACTATTTATCTCTTCGAGTTATTCTACTTTGTCTCTATTAGCATGCTTAGAATCTGATCACCCACATTAAATATGTTAAAGTTTAAACGGAACGTCAAATCAAACATATGAAGAATTTGTGGTTGAAAATAAAGTTGAAACATCAAATAATCATTTCTAGCAAATCTTATTAAACATATGAAGATCAGAATTGAGGGACAGTGTGGTGAATAGCAGCAATTTAGAAGAAGTTGGGGGAAGATATATAAATAATAATGATAAAGTATAGAGACACAACGAGAATTGGGAACAATTTGGTCAAAGCTTTCGCTTTCAATGAAAGGAACAGCTGAGGAACCTTTACAGGAGAAAATGGATAAAAAAGAGTTTTTCCGTTTATGTGATAAAAACCAAAAGACCAGCAAGTGAAAATCAAAGAATACATGGTGAACCATTCTGGAAAACCATGTATAAATGTATGCATATAGACATTTATATATGTGAAAACAATAAATACATGGAGACAACACTGTTTGTTAACAAGGGAGACACATTCAATTTTGAGAAAAACAAGACTCAATGGTTTTTAAGTAGAAAATAAAGTTCAATGTGCAGAGAGAATTAATGAAAGAAGATGAGACCAGAATTTCAATTTGGTAACTTTTTTTTTTCTTTTAAAAAAAAATAAAAATGATGTACTTGTTTTGTAGTGGAAAAACAAAAGACATCAAACTAGCACAAACAGATTCTAGTAAGAAACACTGTGAATTCCATTAACAGTTAGACTTGACACAGAATCTTACTTTCTAATTGCATGTTTCAAAAAGTGTTGAACTCTTTATTGAAGCAAAGCAAAGGGATTCCCAATTCCCAAACATCCCACACAAGATTCATATATTTTATAGAAGTTTTATCCAAATTGGTTAAAATTAAGTTCTGAAATATATATGAACATGTTGAATAACTGAAAAAGTATCAAGAAATTGTCAAAAAATGAAAAATCAGTGAAAACATAAAGAAAAGAGACATGCAAAGCAAGATCCAAGTGAGAAGAAGGACAAAAGAGACACATGCAAATGAAGCGAAGAGAAGTGAGTAAAGATAGAAAAAAGATCGAAGAAAAAAGGATTTATATATTAGATGTGGGGTATATGAGTGAAAGAATTTGAAAAGTTTATTGTGACGATGATAGTTAAACTGATACCTGGAGAAGGGAATGGGAACGGTGAGAAGGGAGACAGTGGGGGCAGATGCTAAGGTAACAGTGCAAGCAAAAGACGTTCTTCTCGTTCTTCTTTTGATTCTGGTGGACCCCACAATTGCCAAAGAATGTCTCAGCCATAAGCCTCTCTAGCCATGCAGGTTTCACATTCATGTTTCCTCCGCCAGATGATGCTTCACTGCAGCCACTGCCCTTCATTGATCTTTGATCCAAGCCACCACCCTCTCTCTCTCTTTCTTTCTTTCTCTCTCTCTCTCTCTTCTCTCTTCTACTCTCTCTTAAGCTCTCTACTCAATTACCAATCCTCTATATACATCTACTTTCACTCATGGATACTAATTTTAAATTAATCTCACTACTTTCTCTTTTACTCCACCGTTTCTATATATCTGCATATTTTCCACAATTATTTTATTCTATTATTATTATTATTATTATTATTATTATTATTATTATTATTATTATTTTAATATATGGCTTCATTAACATAATTTTAAAAATTTGAAATAGGTTTTAATATGCAGTAATTTTAGTTGTTGAAAGTTTTACATCGATCAGAGATAAAATTAATTTAAATAATGATAAGGAAAATTTTACCTTACAAAGTCGAATTTGGTAGAATTGGATTAGACTTAAATTTCACTTCTTAATATATATACATAATCATGGTTAAAACTCATCCTAGTGAGTTGTTTGTTGGCTAAGCACAAGGTAGAACAAGGTATTGTTTAATTTAGGAATAAAAATAAATGGAAGAAAAAGGACAGTATATAAACCTCTGTCGTGTTAACTAATTTAGTCCACAGATTACCTTAGATAACTTGCATACACGATTAGGTTTAGTTGAGTCTATAAACCCTTATGGTTGACACATAAAACGATTTCTTTGAGGTATCCATTAAGCTAAGCATTGTTTATGTCCAATTGTTTGACCTCCCAATTCTGATGTACTGCAACTATCAATATTAAGAATTGTACTGACCTTGACAACTGGAATGAAGATTTCTTCATAGTTTAATCCAATTGTTTGTTGAAACCCTTTAGCAATTAATCTTGTCTTTCTCCTTTCAATTGTTCCATCTATTTTGTAATTGGTCTTAAAGACTCATTTGGGGTTAATGATGTTCTCTTAGCCTTGATTTGACATGAAGGCCTTATATTCATTGGCCATAGCTTCTTTCTACTGTGGTCTTGTGAGTGCTTCTTTGACATTTTCTGGTTCCTTTCAATCTATGCAAGTTTCAATTAATCCAACATATGGTTTAGCTTGTAAATTCCAACCTTGTTTCTAGTCCAATGTCTTGATGGGTTTCAACAATTGTTTGAGTGAGATCAATGTCATCATGAGTTGGACTATTTCTTCTTGACTCATTTGTAATATGATCTTCGTTGAAGTCATTAAGCCTCTCTAATGAATTTGCTCGATCTTGTTCTTTTGCAATCTTAGTGGATTTATTGGTTCTATTCTTGATCAAGATTATTGTCATTTGAAAATTTTGTGTTATTTGTAGCAAACAAAGGAAAAGAAACCAGTGGGCTTTCAGTTAGAGTTTTCAATGGACCTTTTGTATTGAGGAACCCATCATGGAAAGGAAAAGGCTCCTCAATGAAGATAACATGTCTTGAAATAAAGATTCTTCCATGATAATTTAGTTTTGTGAGAGTTACTAAAGCCCAAGAACACACATCTAATTTGAAATTGTAATTTATGCTAATTATAAGGCTTGAGATAGAGATAACAAGCACACATAAATAGTTTTAGAGAACTGTAGTCCGGATCTTTTTTTAGAAGTAAGAAGTAACGACTTTCATTTGTGACTAGATAGGGTAGTATGTTTATGAGATATACTCTTGTGGAGAATGCTCCCCACCAATAATGTAAAGGCATTTTGGCTTGGGCTACTAACATCAAGCTAAATTCAACTATATGTATGTGTTTTCTCACAGTCAGACCATTTTGTTGGGATGTGTATGGCCATGACATTTTGAATGATGTATTAATTTGATGATAATAGTACACATATATAGCAAATGCTAGTAATACATGATCCTTTGATTATGGCTAGCACTAAGACCCAACAAATAAATAAAGTAAGTAATGTTTACAATCATTGATTGATAATTACATTAATTACAATGATTAACAATATGAGAATATATACACTACAAGAAAAAGTGGTATTATCTACTACAAAAATCTAGGACAAACTCAATGGTAAAACATTCATTTTAAACCTTCAGAAAAGAAGGCCTCGTCTTTTTTAATACTAATACTATTAAATTGATTATAAAATTATGTTTAAGAAAGAAGGTCTCAAATTATATTTTTTAATATAAATTTAACTTTATTAAGTTAATAATAAAATTGTTTAAAATAAAAAAAAAAAGGCCTAAAAAAATTTGGTACTAATATCGCTCTATTTTGATTATATTTTATTCTTTTATCTCTATATGATTCAATTTTTTATTCTATTTTCTTCTTTTATCTCTATGTGACTTCAATTTTGATTTTATTTTCTTCTTTTATCTCGATGTGACTTCTTATATACTGATTTCACTTATGGTCTCTCATTGCTTTCTTTTGTTATAGAGTTGTTCTTCTAAGAGTTTTGACAGATTTCATTCCTTGGATCTCATATTGTTTGTGTGTACCAATCTTTTTGTTCTCATTTCTAGTTAATATGTTTTTTTTCTATTTGTTTTTATGTTATTTTTATTTTATTTATTGATTTTTTATTAGGATTATAAATGTGTTTTTTTATCTGGTTTTGTTTAGGGATAAGGGTTTAGGGTTCTAGCTGAAAAGAATAATAATTTTTTTAATTATTTTTATTAATGATTAATCTCAAAATAAACTTTGCAGGTTTATGAAAATAGTTGGAACTTGAGAAAGAGAAAGAGACTTGATACTTCAAGATACTACAAACTTACGATCAATCGAGTTTACTTTCTTGATAACCAGAACCACGTTTTATTGTTTTAACTCATTCTTTTTATATACTTATTTTTAGTATTTTTTATATATTATAAATTTTTTATTTCATATAAAAGTATATATATATGTCAACTAGAAAATTTGAATCAAGCTATCCAAAAATTCAAAAGAAGAGAAAAGTTGGATTTTTAATTGCACAACAAAAAGGAACTACGAATAAATTTATAAAAATAGATAAGAAAAATGAATTAGAAAATGCAAGTGGGTACTCTTTGAATAAACAAGATAATAACAATATAGATATAAGGGAAAACAACAATAGAGAAAGAAAAGTACTTAGTGATGATGATAATTCTGATTCTCAAACTCATATGATAGTGATTAAAACTATATAAAAATATTAAATAGATTAGTCTTATTATCTATTAAAAAAGAAATCTTAAATGAAATTAATTTTGATAATTTAATAAATATTTTTACATAAAGAAAAAGCTAAAAAAAATTTAAATAAAAGGTCTCATTCTTAATTTTGTTTTAGGCTTCACAAACTTTTGAGCCACACCTACAGAAATCCATAGGTAACACACAAAATTTGTAGGTAAGACTGGTTTACCTACAGATTACCTACAAACAAAAATGTGTAGGTAAATTGGTCGTAGCAAAATTACCTACTAATATATTCATAGGTAACCTACGGATGTATCCGTAGGTAATTACATATATTTTCGTAGGTGTACCTAGGGATATATATATATATATATATATATATATATATATATATATATATATTATATACATATATATTTTACCTACTAATATATTTGAAGGTACCTACGAATAGCTACGGAGAGAGGATATCAAGGGACCTTTGACTAGAGATTTTAATTATGTTTTTCATTCTTATTGTCGAATTTTAGAACTTGTAATAACATTATTATTTAGTTTTGTTTAATTTATGGCGCGCTGAATAATGTTTTAAATTTTTTCGCGTTTGGGAATAATAAAAGTATGATGTTTGTTTTTAAATTATTATTTATTTATTTTTATTAAGTAATTTTCAGTAGAGACGTTACAGCCACTATTCGATTGGAATCTTGTGTCACTCAACCACCACATTTGAGCAACGTCCAATGGGGCCACAATTTCCATTCTTCTGCAAAATTAGGCGTTGTAAAGGATGGTGGAGAACAAGATGGAGAAATTTAGGTGGGAGAAGAAGAAGCCAAGATAAATTCGTGAGGTCATCCACTAAGCTTCAATTTTAGCGTAGATGTTAGGGAACACACTACTTTCCATCAAGGGAACACCACAAAAGTTTAGGTTAAGGAAACTAGGATAGGAGAGATTAGGGTTAATGGTGATGCTGAAAAAGGAGAACACTTTGGCTCTAGAGTGGCTTCTCTTATATTAGGATTAGGATTACATAGAAACTAAGTAAATGACTCATTCGTAAATTTATTTTTGTATTATTTTTATTTTTATTACATATAGTGTTACCTACGAAAAAACCAATAGATATGACAAATACAACAATAAATTTGTAGGTAATATTTGTATGTAAATTTTAATTTATCTACAGATTCAAAATCTGTAGGTAAATATCAATAGGTAACTAGCAAATTTCTTGTAGTGGTAATACTATATGCACAAATATGAACAAATCAAGGGATCTTGTTTCTAATTGTTCTTTCCAATTATGAAAAGTGGTTTGTTAAGAAGTGGACTTTAAGTCTAACTTAACCCTACAAAATTAACTTATAAGGTGAGGTTTGCACCTACTTATATACTCTAAATTGACCTTATTTATAGTCGATGTGAGACTTCTAACACCCCCCCCTCACACTAAGGTATATACATCTCGAGTGTGAACTTGACATTAATGGGTGGTCTGATAGCAGGTGGAACAATATGCCCAGACGAATAACAAATGTCGCTAGGATAGGCTTTAACAATGGTTATGATACCATATTAAGAAGTGGACTTTAAGCCTAACACAACCCTAGAAAATCGGTTTGTAAGGTTAGGTTTGCACTCACTTATATACTCTAAATTGATCTCATCTTTAGTCGATGTCGAACTTCCAACATGGTTTGTTCAAGCGAAAGGAAATCAGTTAACCAATATGTGACTACAATGATATGTTCTTAATTTTATACATGTTCTTAATAGTTTATTGATGATGATGTATAAATTGATGTGACTAATTCTATGTGTTAAAATATATAATTAATGTATGAGATGGACATAAATTAAGACATCATGTGGTTAAAAGATAAAGAAGACTTATGCATCAAACTTGAATAAGTGTAGATGCATGAAATGCTCTTGCGCGAAGTAGGTATTAGTTTTTGGGGAAGAGTGATTATGTAAATGTGTCTTTTAGAAGACATTGTTTAGATGATGTGGTGAGGTAAAAGGTGGCAAAAAACTAGTGTTTGATTGTTGATTACTAGGCTTAAGTAATTTAGTTGGATGTGATGTTGAGTATTATTTGCAATGACTTATTTTGCTGAATTTCGATTATATATCATTATTTATGGTTAGTTTACTCCTATTTATTTGTTTGAGTGTTTGTTGTGTGTGCAATGATCGTATGACGTGTAGAGATGGCAAATAAACCCGCTCCCGTGGGTATTGCCCGAACCCGTCCTTGTTTTGACGGGGAATCCCTACATTGACTAGGTATGTTTATGAGGAATCCTCGACTTTTTCAATTGGGTATGGGGATGTACATATCCCTACCATAATACCCGTCTCTGCCATATCTCTATCCTCATTTAAATTACTAAAATATTCACAATTAATTAAGTAACCATATATATATATATATATATACATATATATATATATATATATATATTTTTTATTTTTTATTTTTTCTATTTATTTGGTTTGTCATGAAACTCATTAACATCTCCAATATATTTTTCATCTTATCATAACCTTTATGTAATTATGTTAAAATGATGTATGTCAATTAAAAAAATTGTATATGTTTCACATTTGAATATTTCTATTATTTTTTAATATTTCTAGTTATTGTATATTTTCCTTTCACATGAAAATGTTTAATACTCTCAGCATAAACCTTTCATTTACTAAGTAATATAAAAAAAAATTATTTACTTATTATTATTAATTTTTGTTTCATTTAAAGAACTCTTTTGTTTTGCCAAAACAATTTTCTTTATTTCTCAACCATTGAGTATATATGTTGATATTTGAAAATTTTTCTTAGATCTCTAAGGTATTTTTCATATTATCATACCCTTAATTATACATTTGTTTTCCTTTGTGCGATTTCTTGCAATAGTCTCTCAAATTATTTCTTAAGACACACATTTGTTAATTTTTTAATATTTTTATTTGTTATTTATTTTCATCACGTAGAATATTATTTCGATATATTTTATCTAATTATTTTTTATTTTCTAACTCATTATCAATCATAGTGTAATTTTTTCACTATAATTGTATAAATAACTTTTATTTACTACAATATAGAAATTTAATGTAATTGCCATGAATATTTTTTTTATCACCATCCAACATATATTAGTGTTCAAAAGATACAAAATCTATCTCAAAAAAATGTTATATTTGTTCTTTGCATCATTTTGATTAAGTGATGTATTATAACTTTTATTAGTGTATAAAAAAAAGATTCATTAGAATTTAAAAAATTGAAGTAAACAAACATTTAAAATATGTTTTAATTAAAATATTTTTTCCTTTTATATTTTTTCAAAAATATTTTTAAATTTTATCAACTAGGTTTCATTAATGTTTGCAATCTGCAAATTTAATAAATGTTTTAATTCTCATGAAATTTTATTGGTATTTCTAATCTAAAATGTAAATAATTTTAATTTATTTCAAAGTATTTGATATCAAAGAAACAACCATCATTCTAATATTGAATATTTGATAATATTATGTTTCCTTTACCGTAATTTTTTATTATTTTATAAAAATGAATTAAAATTAATATTGAAGTACTAAGAAAACAGGTATGAGTATGGGTACAAGATTATACCTGTTACACGGTAGGGATGGGATGGGACAAATGTTTGATACCCGTTGGATTTGGGTATAGGGATTGGATAAATTTTTTCTACGGGGATGGGTATGGGATAGCGAAACCCGTTTCCGCCCCACCCCGTTGCCATCCCATAACGTGTGTGTTATATAAGAGCAGGTGATAATATTGATTAATATAGATGTTTCTGGCGTAGATTAGATTGACGAGAGGATGATGTGAATCCGAAATGATTTTTATTCCTTTTTATTAAGCAGTTTAAAGAAATGTTAAGATATATAATTTCTTTTAGTTGTCGTTGTTATTTGAAAATTTTTAGACACTTGATGTTTTGAACTACACAATATTATAATTAAATTAAAAAAATTTTACTTAAGCACATTTTGTCAATAATATTTTTTGCTATACGTGTTCATTTTATAATTTCACCTGTTGGGATGTTACAAAGAGTGATTATGTGAATGTGTCTTTTAGAAGACATTGGGATGTTACAAAGAGTGATTATGTGAATGTGTCTTTTAGAAGACATTGTGTGGCAGTTACACTGAGAATTGAGAATGTAACTAAAGATTCTAACTTTGACTGACAACATTTCAACTAATGTTGTTAATTGTGGAAGTTGTCGAGGCATGTCTTCATCTTGTTGACAATGTAATATTGTGTTATACCATGTGTTGATATGTTTAAACTTAATTAAATTATCCTTGTTGTTATGACTTGTTATGATGGTATGTGTTATAAAAGAAGGTAATGTTGCACATACTAACATCATAACTAATTAGGATTTCAAATATATAACTAGAGATGGCAAATAAACCTGCCTTGTGGGTATTGTCCGAACTCGTCCACGTTTTGACGGGGAATCCTCACATTGACTAGGTATAGGGAATCCTCGACTTTTTTAATTGGGTATGGGGATGTACATATCTCCACCATAATACTCGTCCCTGCCATATTTTCGTCCTCGTTTAAATTATTACAATTAATTAAGTAACCTTATATATATATATATATATATATATATATATATATATATATATATTATATTTTTTATTTCTTCTAATTATTTGGTTTGTCATGAAATTAATCGCATCTCTAATATATTTTTCATTGTATCATAACATTTATGTAATTATATTAAAATGGTGTATGTCAATTAAAAAAATTGTATGTCTCACATTTGAATATTTCTATTATTTTTTAATATTTTTATTTATTGTATATTTTTCTTTCACATGAAAATGTTTAATACTCTCAATTTAAGTGTTCAATGGCATAAACATTTCATTTACTAGGTAATATAAAAAAAAAAG